>MDSV01175347.1_pt1 | contig 17622 bp, 7 predicted proteins | sample 810851 | NCBI WGS metagenome assembly MDSV01 (sample SAMN05326640, study PRJNA326480) | marine metagenome | isolation source: seawater | place: Atlantic Ocean: North East | collected 2012 | reverse complement strand
TCAGAAGCAGTCAATATTTGCGTCATGGAAGATTGAAGGCTGAGATACCTGTCGGAGTGTTGGAGGCAAACTCATGTCAGTGCATGGAAACGCTCGCAAAGTGACCACTCATACTCTTCAAGAAATGAAGAGAGCAGGTGAGAAAATCACTATGCTGACCGCATATGACTTCAGTCTAGCAAAGTTGGTAGATAGAGGCGGAATCGACGTGATTTTAGTCGGAGATTCTGCATCAAATGTCATGGCTGGTAGAGATACTACCGTTCCAATGAGTCTTGAGCACATGATTTACCATGCACAATGTGTTGAGCGTGCAGTCGATAGAGCTCTTATTGTCGTTGATATGCCGTTTGGGACATACCAGGGGAACTCAGCAATTGCATTGGAGAGTGCAATCCGTATTATGAAAGAATCAGGCGGCCATGCAGTCAAGTTGGAAGGCGGTGCTGAAATCGTTGAAAGTATTCAGAGGATATTGACTGCAGGAATTCCAGTAATGGGCCACTTAGGATTAACTCCTCAATCGATTTACAAATTCGGCACTTACACAGTTCGTGCTAAGGAAGAAGAAGAGGCAGTTAAACTGATTGCAGATGCAAAATTGTTGGAAGAGGCAGGATGTTTCGCAATAGTTTTGGAAAAGATTCCTGCACATCTTGCTAAGCAAGTGAGTGATGCTCTATCGATCCCTACCATTGGTATTGGTGCGGGACAAGATTGCGATGGTCAAGTCTTGGTTCTACACGATATGTTGGGAATAACAACAGACTTCAGTCCAAGATTCCTCAGGAGATATCTGGATCTAGAAAGTCAAATCACGGGTGCAGTTGAGCAATACTGTGAAGATGTTCGAGGCGGAGATTTCCCTAACGAAGAGGAATCTTACTAGACCAGGTTTGCAACTAGCATAGCACCTGGTAAGATACAGGATGCAATCCCAAACCCGTGCCAGATTCCATATCTAAATGGTGGATGATTCTTCTTTGACCAAGAAGAACATTGCCAAATCCATACCAAAAATGGGATTGCGATGTTGAAATAATTCGGACCAATAATCCATGATACTGACATTGGGATACACACCACAGCAACTCCGAATGCATGTTCCTTGATATCTCCAGCATTGGTGATGTTTGCTAGCAGTGGGGCAGCAAAAACTGCTGATATTAGCGCTATAATCGGGGGTGGATATTTGTTTTCATCCAAGAATATTACACTGGCCAAAACAAGGCCAATAGCGAATAGTGAAGGCCAGACCACATGGCGCAACTTCATGTCGGGCTTCTCTCCCATATTACGTCCCAAGAGTAGCCGATGAATAGAAGATGCGGAACCTTGTGGTCGCGCTATGGCGAAGGGAGGAATTGTTGCAGGTTGCCTTGCACCGCATCCACCGCATTTGGTTTATGCAGAGAACCCAGAGCAAAATGAACCGGTTTCAGAAGGTGGCTGGGAACAACTTAGATGGGGTTATGAAAGGCTACGTGAGTCATTGAAAGATGTTGATTATGATGTAATCGTAATTCTGTCACCTCATTGGCAAACATATGTCGGTACACATTTCATTGGAGTAGAAAAGTGCTCATCAAAGAGCGTAGATCCAGTATTTCCCAATTTATTCCGTTTCAATTATGATCTCTCAATAGATGTTGAATTAGCCAAGGCAATACACGACCAAGCTAAATCTGAGGGGATGTCAGTCAAGATGATGACTAACCCTGATTTCAGGGTCGATTATGGAACGATTGTTTCTTGTCACATGGTTAGACCTGAATGGGATAAGCCGATTGTATCCATTTCCTCAAACCGCAGTTTGTCATACTATTCAGTAGAGGTAATGCAAGAGATGATGATTGAACTCGGCAAGTCCACTGCTAAAGCGATTGAAGAAAGTGGAAAGAAGTGTCTATTAATTGCTAGTAATTCTTTGTCACATCGCCACTTCGTTACAGAAACAAATCCTCCTGAAGATATGAGTAAAGAACACATTACAAGCCATGCAATGCATTTGTGGGATATGCGAATGATTGAGATGATGCGCGAAGGTAAGTCTCAACAGATTATCAATGAGATGCCCGAGTTCTGTGAGCAAGCGATTGCTGAAGCCGATGGAGGCGCACTAACTTGGTTATTGTCAGCAATGGGAGTTCCGAGTGAGCCTGCAATCCTGCATGGCTATGGGACCATTATCGGTACAGGAAATGCAATCATGGAATGGCCATGTAGAAATTGGGGTGCTTGAATGAGTGGAGAAATCGTCAAATCTCTAATTGTGCCTGCACATCCTCATCCAGTTTTGTGCCCTGAAAAGAATGAGGGCTGGCAGCGAGTGCGAGATGCTTATGATGAGGCTCGCAGACAAATCGAAGCGAGTGATGCTGATTTGATAATTGTCTATTCTACTCTATGGCCTAGCGTCATAGGACATCAAATCCAAGCGGACCCAAATCCTGAATGGGTGATGGTAGATGCGGACTTCCATGATTTGGGAAGTATTCACTATTCGCTGAAGATTGATGCTGAATTTGCAAAGGCTTGGAATCAAGCCAACATAAAGAGAGGTCTTGAATCTCGAACTGTTTCATATCACGGATTCCCGGTCGATGTAGGTTCAGTTGTTGCCTTAGAATTGTTAAATCCAGATAACAGAATTCCGGCGGTAATTTGCTCGACAAATGTCTATTCTAACAGAGCAGAAACGACTGTTCTAGCCAAAGCTTGCATGGATGTGGTAAAAGCACAGGGAAAGAAGGCGGTCGCAGTATCTGTAATGTCGCTTTCTAACAGAATGTTCACCGAACCGATTGAACCGCATGAAGATAGGATTCATTCATTGAAAGATGATGAGTGGAACCGCAAGATTCTGGAGTTCCTCACCGAAGGACGACTCGAAGATGTCGGCCAACTAAGCCGTACGATTCACGACCAAATTCGAGTCAAGAAGGTCGTTGCGTTCAAGCCGATGTGGTGGCTTTCTGCGATGAATGATAATCGTAATGATTTAACTGGAAATGTGCTAGCTTACGAACCAATTCACGGAGCAGGTGCAGCAGTTGTTGTTTTGGACCCTGAGTCTAATGGGACAGGAGATAAGGAGTACGATGAGGACGATGTTGACTTTTATGGCGGTGACAGGAATGTTCTGGATTCCGATAAGGGTGAAGAAACAGAATCTCCAACTAATTCCGGTCCAGAATTATACGACCCGGTTGAAGGTGCAAATGCCGTCAATACCAACAAAGCACCCAAACCAGTAGGTGCTTATCCTCATGCTAGAAGGGAAGGTGATCTGATTTACTTGTCAGGGGTTGGTCCACGGCAGCCTGGTGATAATTCAATCCCTGGTGGGCCGATTAAAGATTCAAATGGCCAACCGTTGAATTATGATATCAAGGCACAAACTAGAGCAGTGGTAAACAATATCGCTAGAATTCTGGAAGAAGCAGGTTCTTCACTAGACAAAGTAATCGATGTCACATCATTCTTAGTGGATATGGACCGTGATTTTTCAGGTTACAATGAAGTTTGGGCTGAAACGCTCGGTAAAGTAGGCCCTACCCGTACAACACTTGCGATTAGAGCGTTACCAACACCAATTGCAGTAGAAATGAAAGTCATCGCTAGAGCATAATTTCCGTTTTTCGGGGATTTACTTCGGCAATACGTGATAAAAAATAACTACTAATGTCTCTTGGCCGAGGTTAACGGTCGTTTATCTGTCGTAAAGCGGAAATTTTGGGAGGATTTTCTATGGATATCAAATCGACTACTGGTAAATTGCTGAAAGGCGACATCTCTGGCGTCGTATCAGATGTCAAAAATCAAATCGAACGCTCACTGAGTTTGATTGGAGTCATTATCGTAACAGTTGCAGCAAGTATTGGTTCAGGCCTTTTTGTTCTACCATCCTTTGCTGCTGCAGTAATGGGTCCGGGTATTTGGTTGGCTTTCCTAATTGCAGGAATTGTGTTCCTTCCAGGTACCCTCTCAAAGTCTGAATTGGCTTCTGCCATGCCCGATAATGGAGGAGCTTATGTCTATCTTGAACGCTCATTTGGACCGTTGATTGGTACGATTAGTGGACTAGGTTTGTGGGCATCTTTCTTGTTGAAATCAGCATTTGCACTTATCGGATTTTCAGCGTACATGTACGCTGTAACCAATTACCTAGAAATTTCTGTTAATGCTACGCTACTAATTATGGTGGCTCTAGTTTTGATTACAGTGCTCAATATTTTTGGAATTAAAAAAGTGAAAGCATTCCAGACACCAATTCTTGCGTTAACAACCGGTCTGCTATTGGTGGTATGTATTTTCCAGTTATTTGACGCAAATATCGATTTTTCACGTCCAATTGATGGTGCATTTGACACTACTAGAAATGATCCGGTTTTGGTTGCTGAGGCTGCAGCACTGGTTTTCGTGGCTTATGCGGGAATTTACAAGGCAGGAGCAATCGGTGGCGAGGTCAAAGAACCGGAAAAGAATCTTCCAAATGGCATGCTAATATCTCTGCTACTCATAACTCTGCTATATGTTGTTGTTACTTTCATTATGATGGCAGCGGTAGATGGAGAATGGTGGCTTAACTCAGACGGTTCGCCGAGAGAAGATCCGATATTCGCTTTCTTCGATGCGGTCACATCAACATATATTGGATTGGGCTTGGCTATTTTGGCAGTTCTTACAATGATTTCAGGCGCTCTTTCTGGCCTATTAGCGGCATCCCGCTTCCTGTTTGGAATGGCAAAAGATAGCTTGTTACCTGATTCAATGAGCGAAACAAACAACAAATTTGAGACTCCTCACTGGGCGATAATTCTGACTGCAGTGACTATGGCAATATGCATTCTTACACTTCCTGTAAAGGATGTGGCAAAGCTAGCATCAGGATTCCAGATTATGGTAATCGTTGCACTAAACATTAGCGTTATTATCTTGCGTAGAGATAATCCAACGCATGACTGGTACAAGCCTTCATTCAAATCTCCACTATTCCCATGGGTTCAGATTCTCGGTACAATTGCCGGCGCTTACTTAGTATTCATAATGGGCGAGAAAGCGATAATTGGAGCACTAGCAGCAGTTATCATTGGTGTGTCGACATACTGCATTTATGGGAAAAAGAATTACCAATTCAATCAATCCATGACTACGGATTCAAGTGAAGAATGATCAAGACATTCTAGTCCATTCACCAGATGCGCTGACTAACCAAGATGTTAATTGTCCATCAGAATCGATGTACCATCCGGTTTTACCTTGCTCAGTTCCCGGTGCAGCCTGCATTACCCCAGTCCTCTTTGCTTCAGCTGCCAATTTGGCACGCAAATCCTCCTTGGATTCTTTGGCCGCCTCTGGTTTTGTTTCTGTTTTTACAGGTTCACTCTTTACTTCAGTAGTTTCGAATTCTTCGATTGTGTCCTCTTGGGTGTAATCTTCATCATATTCGTCGAGGTCATCATCCCAGTATTCTAGGTCATCTTGGTCACCTTTCAATCTGCGAATCAGAACTACCATTATAGCGATGAAAAGGAATATGATAATCGAAACCATTGTTAATGCAGTGTTTGAGTCGCCAAGTCCTCCTCCAAACAAAACAGCATCGACATCAAAGAAGCGCTGTGCAACCAATTCATTCCAGTAAGCATTGCATGATTGTGATTGTCCAGATTGTTCAATGGACACCTCATACGCGTCTCCGGCTAAGTGCTTGACAGAACCCGCAGTGCACTTGATCGTGACTTCTTCAGGAGGGACATCGATTCTGTTTCCTGCTTGGTCAATAGCATGAATTCTGAGAATCATGCTACTGCCTTCTTCAGGATTTTGTTCTGGAATCTCAGCAAGTAATCTGACCGCTTGTCCTGGCGACACAATTACTGTGATGTCGTGAGTTGCTGAGCCCGTAGTCAATCTAAGGTTCCATTCTCCAGCTTGCCCTCCAGTCACTACCCAGTAACCATCGCCTTTGGATGAAGGTGAGACTTCTCCTTGAGGGTCCTCATAATCGAATCCGATATCTGAGGCTAAGGCTACATTGCCATGAACATCTAAGGTAGAGATCTTTATCTCTACATCCTCGGCACTTGCTACGTCTATTCCCTCATCAAAGTCTGTAGATATATGTCGTGCAGTACCCGCTATAACCTCGACATCTGTAATTGCGAAAACACCCTGTGCCATCGCCCTAATCTCATGCATTCCAATGCTCGAAGGGGCCCACCGATTTCCTGCAATTCGAATCTCCATTGTCATGTCAATATCATCAACTACCCATGTTACCAAAACTTCGTCAATGACATTGCCATATTCATCTTCAAAAATGGGTTGTAGTTCTAAAACTCCATCTGAAGGCACTCTAGTACCGCTTTCAGGTAGAACAATTCTAGCTAGTTCACCTGAGGAAACATGAATCAGTGAATCGATTTCGTGAACCAATTGTGTCTCATTGTCAAACCAAGTTGCAGAGATTGTGAAATTACCTATTGACCCAGGTCTCAGTTGCATCCAATCTCCTTGGTCGACAGCAGACAATTCAGTCGCTATGGTCCACGCACCATCAACTGCACGTTGGTTTCCTGCAGCATCGTATGCTGAGATTGATGCAACTATGAGTTCTCCAGACCGGATTACATCTTCGGATAGTAGAACGTCTATTCCTATTATCTCGCCTTGAATGACATTAACTTGCATGGTTGCAGAAAACCCTTGGTCACTAACCCCAATTGTCCAATCTCCTATTTTCGATGGTATCCATACCACAGAGTCTCCATCCATTGAAAGAGAACCAGTTGGAACAGTCCAGTTGGCAAGAGGGAGGATTATCTCACCAGAATTGCCCAGAATATCTGTTCTAATGGCAGAGAGGTTCACTGGAGAACCAGTTCGTGCTTGAGTAACATCCATTTCGATATCTAGTCCGGTAGCTTGTGCCGGCAGGACACGAATTACTCCAATTCCCGATGCTCCTGATGTGCTATTGACGCTAATATTCCATACGCCAGGCGCTCCTCCAAAATATACACCTGTAGGGGATATGGAACCATTTTCTGCACTCCATGTTAATTCTCCTGCCTTGGACAATCCTACTTCATTCCCCCAACCATCCTTGGCTACGGGGATAATATGGATTGTATTGCCACTTTGCACCGTTAGTCCAAATGGGATTTCAAGTGAAGTTGGAGTGCCAGGTGTTACATTGAATAACACTTGAATTTCCAATTCAAGATAGATAATTCTCATCACTGCACTACCGATTTCATCGGGTTTCCAGGTCATGTTAGAGTAATCGATTTCTCCATTTTGACACCTCCATGTCAAATCTCCTGGTACAGGGTTGCCAGCGCGGTCAACTAAGGTTGCATTAAGGGGAACAGAATCATCAATACTGACTTCAGTCACATTAAATCCAGATTGAATCCCAACAGGCCATCCCGCTGTTACTTGAACAGAGGTAGTAGAATTTACGTTCCCACTTGTCGCAGTGATAATTGTCTGTCCAACAGTTCCAGGGGTGAATAGGCCGTCTGAGTCGATAGTTCCTGAACTTGCGGACCAAATAATCGGCTCGTTGATCGGGCTACCTGAACTGTCCTTTACCACCGCAGTAAATCTGATTGCTTGGTCAGCACTGACTGTCTGTTGATGTGAATCTATGTCTATGCTTGCAGGACTAGATGCCAAAACTGGTGATGAAACTTGGACAAGCAGTAAAGTGACCAGTAATGAAAGAATAGTCTTTCTCACAAGAATCCCCTTCACTCCATTCTTCTCTACCATTGTTTAGGTTTCGATTAATCAGCCCATTCGTTCCATTCAGTAGTTCCAGGATCACGATACCACCAAGTGCCGTTATCGTCCTCTCCCCACTCAACATTATCTTCATCAACACGGTAATCGGACATCCACTCTTCTTGTCCTCCGTGGGCGATTGGAGGTCCACTAGGACCTGCTGCTGCTGCAGCGGCAGGCCTCTCTACCTCTTCCTCTTCGTATTCGTAATCATCATCATCGTCATCATCATCGTAATCCGATCCGCCTGAACGTAGAACCATTACTATGACTACAAGCAGTACAATTACAACTAGTATTGCAAGAATGCCTCCAGCGTAATACAGTGTGCCTCCTGCCTCAAAGAATCCCATGAATGTGCCTTCAACAACGATAGTGTCTGAAACTTCCTTGTTGTGGACCGCAATCAATACAGTTTGCTCTTCTGCATCTAGAGTCGTGATTGTCCACTTGCCATTCTCGGTCTCTTCAGCAGTCATTCTACCAGTTAACTTGACTTGAGTTTCTGGCGGTACTGGGATTTCATTCTCCCATGCATCGAATGTTCTAACCTCGATATTGAACGTCTCTAACTGTAGTACTGAGTCCTCTAGAATGGTCAGCTCTATCCTGTCAACAGTTTGGTGAGGAACCACGGTTACTGTCCAAGTATCTTCAGCACCACTCGGTGAGCGGAACTTGAACGTGTGCTCTCCTGCAGTCGTTGCACTCCAGTTGTAAACACCTCCTGAACCCTCGATTGTTGATGCCGGAACCGCCTTGTTGTTCTGAGTCCACAGAACACTCTCTAGGAAGGTGTTTCCATCTGCATCAGTTCCTGTGATAGTTAGAGTGTACAGATCACCTGCTTTCGCAGAATTAGCAATAACATCGATTTCGACAGTGACAGCATCTCCGTGTTCGACTGAAATTGTAACCGTTTCAGAGATGTTGTATCCGCTGCTGGAAATAGCCCAAGCAGTGATTGCCCAGTTTCCGACAGTAGATGCTTCCCAAACTCCTGCGTTTCCAGTGATTATCGAAGTAATGTCGGTCTTTTCTCCAGTGTCAACATCTTCTAGGGTATAGGAGATGATTGATGAATCGATGATATTTCCGTCACCATCAGTTAACTGAGGTAAGAATTGCAAGCTGTTGTCAGCATCGATGTTTTGATTCAAATCGACAGGTTGTATCAAGGATACGCTAACTAAGTCGCCATTGTCTACAGAAATATTCAATGTAACTTCAATCGTAGTATTGGCATCTGTATATGTTGCACGAAGTGTGTATAATGAATCAGATGCAAATACTGGGACGAACATAGTTGTCGAACCGTATGTCATTTCTTGTAACACACTTTGGTCGGTAAATTGACTGTGTTCAATAGTCCATGCAACATTCTCTGTCCATCTGTTTCCATCAGAATCAACAGCCTTGACCTTGATTGTGATTTCATCATCAGCGGTTATCTCTTGGAGTGAACCGGTTGAATCAACCGAATCGATGACTAGAACAAGTCCTGTAATCGCTCCTTCACTAACTTGTACAATTACACTGCTATCCATTCCAGCATAACTTGCAGTTAGAGTCTTGGAACCACGCCTTTGAGCATGCCATTCTGCAGGTTGTCCTGCCGTAATCATTCCATCACTGATAGTCCAATTCTCGTGAGGTATAACCACTGAAAGGCGGTTACCCATGATGTCGATTCTGGTTGTGTTGAGCCAGACAATATCGTCAGCAGTGACAAAGGTAGATGATGCGTTTACCTCTAGACTTGCCATTTCGCCGTGTGTAATCTGAATCGGAATCTCGTGGAATATTCCTCCTGTTGAAGTCATGTTGATGACATAATTTCCAACAGTCATAGCGAAGAATGTTCCATTGGTTTCAGTGAATACTCCTCCACCAACAGTCCAAGTAATTCCTCCACCAATTTCGAGGTTGAGCATATTTCCATACTGATCGTGCAGTGTCCAATTCAGTTGACAGGTTTCTCCAGCGTGGATGATATCCTCGCAACCAGTTGTTTCGTAATACACAGGAGAACCTCCAATTACATCGATTGTAACATCAATTGTCTGCGTGCTCCATCCAACAGTTACGGTTTGAGAACCAGCTGCGTATGGATAGAATGTAGTTCCACTTATTGATCCATTAGTCGGGGTGTAAGCTATTGTCATTCCAGGGACAGTATTGCCATTTGCGTCCTCAACATGTGCGATAATTGTGAACGACTCATCTGCTGTTATTGTAGCAGAAGTTTGGTCAACTACTAGGGTTACAGGTGCTCCAGGTGTTACAGTAATACTCTCTGTAGTACATATTACACCGAAACATGCAGTAATATCGTGCGTTCCAACTGACCATGGAGTGTATACTCCAGTCGAGTTGATGGTGCCGTCACTCGAATCCCAAACTACGTCCTCGGAAACCATTCCTCCCAGTGCATCGTTTAGAATGTGTGAGAACTGTACTGGTGTGTCCGCATCGGTTGTTGAACCGGAAGGAGAGATAGATACTGAATGTACGTCTGTGTAATTAATCAGAATCTTTGGTCTCTCATCCAATGAGTTTTCGCTAGAGTAGAACTCAACCCATGAAGGTGAACCTGCAGGGGTACTTGCAATAACAATCCAACCATGGTCTCCATCCATCAACATACTCGCATGTCCGATCTCCATCCAAACTTCAGTTGTAGTAGAATCAATTGTGACACTTGAGATTGGTGTGGATTGATATTCAACACCTGCAGTCATACCGCCTGTACTCCATGGAACTCCCGCTTCAGAGTTGTTCCAAGTTGAACCTGCTTGGGACCATGCGTTTGTCAATAATCTGTGGACACTAAGTGTCATAGGACCTGATGCAGATGCTTCTACTTGCAAGTGGATTGACGCCGAATGAATCATAGCAGCCATTGGTAGAGGGATTTGGCTATTGTCTAGAGCGAAAATCATCCTACATTCAGTATTTGCTCCCTCACAATTTGTACCGACTAGCATAGATTCAGAACCATGATTCATGTTAGCAAATCCACTACCAATGTAGGAATCTCTAATGTTGGTATGGCCCAAATCTGCCACTTCATTTCCTGTTTGGAATGTGTATGTCCATGTGTGGTTGCCGCTGGACGAGTGGTCTACTGGGCTTCCAATAGCAAATGCTCTGCGGCTTGATGAAGGGCCAGGAATTGAACCGTTTATCGCTTGGACCCACCAAGTGTAAACTTCGCCTGCAGTCAGGTTTTGACTGAATGTGAATGTAGTCCCGTTGATCTCATTATCTTCCCATGATTTGTATTTTCTTTCTCCATCTGTGTCTGCAATTGTTACAATGTAACCTGTTGCATCAGTTACATTATTCCAACTCAACTGTGGCTTGTCTAGGGATTCTAACTCCCATGAGCTTGTGTTGTAGAGTATGTCGCCATCTCCAGGATAGGTTAGGGTTGGCTGACCCGGAGGAATAACGCCGTCTACGTTGTCAACATAGTCCAAGACAAGTTTCGGTTTGTATTGGCTGTGGAAGTTATCGTGGAACGAATGTCCCGAGCTAGGAGTTCCAACAGACTGCAACATAATGGTTAGAGTATCATTTCCATTAGCAACGTTGGATTGTGCTAGCGAAGTAATATCCCATACTTGCCAGCCGTTTGTTGGTGTGACCAGCATTGTTGAGCGAGTGACTTCACTAGAGGAACAAGTCGGAGCATTATTCCAAGTTACGCTATCTTCGACAAAGGTATCACAAGCGTGTGCGCTGACAGTCAGTGAAGAAGTTCCAGTAACGTTGTGCCTGTACAATGACAATAAAGCGTTGGTAGGGGTCATAGCTGCAGGGAACGGCAATTCTGACAGATCGAAAGTTAGGATTATCTTTGATTCTCCAGAGCCTGCTGCAGAAATTCCCAAATCTAATTGTCCATTTTCGCCGAGTGCTGAATTAGGCCTGTTGGAATCTATTGTAGCATCAGGTACGCCAGGTAAATCACCGGTGTCCTCAAACACTGAACCTTGGTACAAAGTAACCGTGTTGTTTCCAGCACCATCGTCGCTACCGATTGCGTTTGGAACTCTGAATGCATGAACAGATGACCATCTTCCGAGTCGATGATCTTGGTCAGCCCTTACTCTCCAGTAAAGCCAGTAATCTCCAGTAATGTTATTTTCAATTGTGAAGGACAAGTTGGAAAGATCCCATGTTCCATTGAATGAACTGTTATCGGTGAAATCATGGTTGAGAGTCCAGGTTTCGTTTGAGAAAGTTGGCTCTGTAGAGTATTCCATAATCCAACGAGTTTCATTGTTTACAGATGAAGACCAGTTCATTGTAGTATTATCTGCACCACGTGGTCTTGAAGCACTCTCATCCCAAATAGTCTCACCATCCAGAGGATGGAGGTTTGTTGGCTTAGCCGGAAGCCACTGTGTGCCAGTTCTCCATTCTAGGCTTAATTCAGGTCTCTTAGATTCATCGGATGTGTAGTCGCTACTAGCGAAATGCCATTCGTCAGTTGTGTTGGACACAAGATAGAATCCTAGGTTTACTTCGTCACTTCCATTTGCATGGGCATGTTGAACAGCGTAAGTAATGTCGAAATCAACAGTGTAGTCATCATGCGCTATGCTTGTAATTTCGAATGGAGTATCGCAAGCCCTGCTATGCGCCTGTTCTGTGTAACTAGAGTTGCCACCAGTAGGACCGTTCCACGATGCACTTTGATTCCATTCATCGAACATTTCGCATACTGCTATTCTTACGGTCTCCTGTCCATCCTCTCCGCCGCTCAGTTTGTGTAATGTCAGTGTGGCAGAGATGAATTCATGTGATGCCGGAATGGGCATACTTGACCAATTAATCATCAGCAAGGAAGCCGACATGTAATTCACTGACGATGTAAAATTAGACCTGCCCATTATTAGGCGCTGCGATGATTCAAATGCTTGGTTTGTTGAACCTTCGTCAATGTATGTGTCCATGAAAATAGCTGGATAATCTAGAGCTTCCACAATTTGTCCCTCTTGCAGAGTAATTTCTGCATCTGTAGAATTGATACTGCTTCCAGTTTCAGCAGGAATGTGGAAAATAGTGTCCTGTCCTCGCGCTCCTAGAATATCTTCAGTGATTGGCTGAATGAACCATTCATACGATTCACCGGTCGATAGGTCGTCAGGAGATGTCCAAGTCAGATTAGTAATGTCCCATCCTTCAGAAGAATCTCGACTGTCATACATTGTCCAACCTGCTCTTTCGTCATCATAATCTTCCCAGATGAAAATTCTCCAATCATCGACATTTGATGCGTTTGGATGACTCCATGCGAAGGTTGGTGTTGCTCCAGGCAATAATGCGTGTGTGGAAGTATCCCAGATGATTTCATCAATTGTTGGGTTCGTGTTAGTTCCTGCTACTTCAGGAGATGATGCATTTCCGCTGGACCAAGTTAGATTTAGCCATGGGCTTTCGCTCAAGGTTCCATCTGTGGATGAGAAAATAGTCTGCCCCTCTCCGATAGAACCTACAATCATCAGAGAGATGTGAGTTTCACCATTTGCAAACGCATCTTGTACCAGCTCAGTTACATCAAATTCCATCCAATCTGCGGAAGCACCTTGTTGAACATCTGACATTCCACCGCGGTCAATAGTTCCCATTGCACCAGGGCTGGACCAGTTGTTTACTCCGTCATATGTAGTTCCATTAGCGCTAGTATTCCATGCTACTAGAGCAGGATGTATAGATACTGCATTTCCTATGTCAGAACCGAATTGTGCATACAGGTTCAACACAGCATCGGAAACGTGAGCATTTTGTGGGTTTGGTAGTTCAGTTAATGGAATTTTAAGTAGCGCTGTCGCGTTTTCACCGCTGGTACTTGTTCCGACTTTGAATGTAGATGATGAAGATTGATCTGCGGTCGCACCTACTCCTGAATCAGCTACCCAAGTATCGATGAAGTTAGGTAGATTCAGTGCAGGCATTGCTTGTCGGTGATGCAATTCAACAGCAGCAGTGTTAGAATCAATACTCCATGTTGTAATGTCCGGTAACAAGAAGTGGAATGATTCAGACCAATTTCCAATTTGATTTGTAGCGCTGGTTGCTCTAACTCTCCAATGCCAAGTGTTCCCTGTTTGTAGGTCCGAAGTCATATCATATGTTTGGTTAGTAATATCAAAACCTGAATCGGTCCAGCTTGTAGCCATAACCAAGTTTGGTGAATTGAAAGTTGAAGAGGTATCCAACTCGATTGACCATCCTCCAATACTTGCTCCAGTCGAGGATAAATTCCAAGATAACAGAGGAGATGTATCAGGTGCAGGATTGATTCCACTTTCAACCGACCATGAGCCATTCAACGGAGATTGAGGCACAGGTTCGGAAGGTAGTGCGTCAGAACCAGGTACGTAAACAAATGAGATCTCAGGTCTGTTTGCTGCGTTAGCACTGTTTGGATAGAATAGTGCATCTCTGTCACCGCCAGAGCCCACTCCAACGATTCCTAGAATCAAATCTATCGAGCGATTTTCTCGCATTGCATTTTGCACTGCTAGGGTGATGTCTAATTCAACCCAATCTCCTGCAGAGTAGGAGTTGCCAAGTGATTCAGTATCCAAGAGTCCAGCTCTTTCCCAACCTTTTGCTCCGCTGGTTCCCCAACTGTTTGTACCGTCAAATGTAGACCATGTGGCAGTTGATTCAGACCAGTTGTGTTGTCTGCTTTCCCATGCACCAATTGTTGGAGTTCCAGATGGATAGTCTGCTAATCTCATCTTGAGTTTTGCAGTTTTCACAGCATATCCATCAGGTAGTAGGTGACTGGTTAAATCACAACCTAGAAGAATAGAGGTTTCTGAAGGGAATGTGTTGTATGAAACTTGCATTTCATCTTCGCCATTGTAGTTGTTACTTGGAGTTCCACTGTCGATGTAAGTATCCTCGCAACTCGGAGCATCTCCAGCAGTGGTAGCATTTCCATGTGATAGCCTCAGGCGGTGTTCATCATCTTGTATGTATTCTGATTCTAAGCCCGAAACCAAGAATGACGAAGTTGACCACCAAGAGTGGTGGTGAGAGTTAGAGTCGACTTGTGCCATTCTCCAATGATACATTACGCCGTCTTGCAAGGAATCGTCACCGGGCACAGACCAGTTTCCATCTGTTTCACTAAATTCTGAAGTTGTAGCAGTGTTGAATGAGCGAACGATATTTCTGTATTCTGAATCTGTTGCAACTTCCATCAACATGTCGCCAGTCCAAGATATACTTGCATCCCATGATAATGTAGGAGTTGTGTTTCCTGAGAGGTTGTCTCCAGTTAAGTTCCACACCGCATAGCCGTCCGATGGAGATAGATGAGTAGGACTTGTAGGTGGCCCATTGCTTCCCCAATCGTAAGTTATCTCCAAGGTTGGTTGGTCACATCCTGATGCTTCTGTACTGCATAGATTAACGAACTTGGAGGACGATTCTTCAATTCCCCAAGTTGATGCAACCATCATCAATTCAAGAGAATTTGATTTGGTAGATGCCACATTGTTGTCATCAATCCATTTTTGAATTGCAACAGTTAGATTCACTTCGACAGTGGATGAGGATTGGTCACCTTCGAATTGACCAACAGACATTGATGGAACTCTTCCTCCATCATCCCAGTAGTATGTCCCATCATACTTTCTCCATGTGACTCCGGTTTCGGTCCAGTCCTCTCCATCCATGATGTGGAAACTGACAGCTGCAGTGCCACTGAATCCAACTCTATCCAGTGATAAGATTGCGGAAACTATTGACGAGTTGTGGTGCATACCGATGTCATCAAGATTCAATCTCATTAATCCATATTGGTCTGTTGAAGAAGATGAACCGATGGAAATGTTTGCTTCGCTACCCATGTTTGTGTTCTTAGCAGCGCCGCTGGAATCGATAAATGAATCTTCAATTGTTTTGTCAATCAATCCTAGATCATCGAAACCAAATGAGAACTGGCCATATCCATCAACTTCTGATACAGAATGTCCAGGTAGGTGGAAATAACCTGTGTTCCATGTTCCGATAGTGCCTGCAGAATCGATTGCTCTCATTCTGTAGAACATTGTAGTGGTATTGGATAATTCGTGCCCGCTAGGGACTACCATTGAGCCCTCTCCTGCAGCAGCATTGATCGTGAACAAAGAGGAATTGTCTACTGTGTTGTAGTACCAAGAACTATCCGTGTCAGATTTGAAATCGATGTTATTCGACAATTGTATCTGTGCATTACTGCCTGACATGCTTTCCCATGAAAGTTCAGGGTTTGTTGCTGCCTTCAAAAAGAATTCATCATCATCCATCAATGCAGCACCATCTTCAACGAAGTTAGGTGCTAGAATTCCTCCACTGGAGTGTGTTCCATTTTGATGAGTAATTGAGAGCGAAGGTCTGCTGTTAGTATCTGTGGAATCGGACATATGGCAAGTATACTCGCTACCTGTGGCTGCCAAAAGTATGTCAATAGAACCACGTGAATTGATCACTGCGTCTTGAACAATAGCAGTTACATTGATTCTGAATGTGTTGTTAGCATATCCGTAAAATGGGGGTTCCCATTCGCTGTGGTCAGAATCATCATCCGCACCGGATAATCCCCAGTTTTCTCCATTATCAGGGCTATTCCAGGTTACATTTGCTTCATCCCAAGAAGTTTTCAATCTCGATGCAAAAATATCGATAGTTCCAATCGTTAGAGAATCGATGCCGCAAGTCAGTTCAAGAGTCGAATCGGTAACCATGTCCCCACTTGGAACCGAATTGTTGAACGAAATCAGAATGCGTGATTCACCAGAGATGCCCAAGCCCAAGGCAGCGGTTTCATCACTTCCATAATTCGAATTCGGGTTAGCAGATTCTATTCCAGCATCCTTGCTAACATTGAATGAAGATGTGGTCTGCATGACAGTTACTGTGTCATCCAGTTCATCGTTTGTCCAGTTAGGGACTGCTTGTGGTAGTGCTAAATCAGCGAATAAAAACATCAAAACCAGTAGCAAAGAAGTCGTAATTTTACGGCGGTCACGGCTGTTCGTCGACATGGGGCTCACACTACCACTGGGGGAGGGGGTATAGTTTCCTTTCGGCTGGCCACCCGTAGGGTGGCCGGTAAGAAATAGGGTATTTTCCCCTAAAGCGAAGGTTCAAGTTCGTCCTGTTGCGACTAGCGCATTATGAGCGAACTCTGGGTTGAACGCCATCGCCCTCGGACCGTCGGTGACATCCGTGGACAATCCTCAGTAGTTCAACGATTGGCTTCCTATGCCAATTTAGCCGACTTCCCTCATCTGCTTTTTGCGGGCCCTCCTGGTACCGGAAAAACCACTGCAGCTATGGCTTTGACCAGAGATGTTTTCGGGCCTGAATTCAGGAACAATTTGTTGGAGATGAATGCAAGTGACGAAAGAAAGTTGGAAAGCATTCGTACCAAAGTTAAGCAGTTCGCTAGAACCTCTCCCTACGGTGACGCGAAATTCAAGATTATCTTCCTCGATGAAGCCGATGCTTTGACACATGATGCCCAAGGTGCATTGAGAAGAATAATGGAACAATATGCTCAAACCTGTAGGTTTATTCTGTCATGTAATTATTCAAGCAAAATCATTGAACCAATCCAGAGCAGATGTGCTGTATTTCGGTTCAGGCCTCTTGCAGATGCTGATGTTTTAGATCAAGTCAAATCCGTCGCAAATTCAGAAAAAGTGGGCCTCGAGGATGAGGCTGCTGAAGCGTTGGTTAGGATTTCTCAAGGCGATTTAAGAAAGGCAATTACGGCACTTCAAGTCGCTGCTGCTTTGGAAAAGAATGTTTCAAGGT
>MDSV01105984.1_pt1 | contig 17625 bp, 18 predicted proteins | sample 810851 | NCBI WGS metagenome assembly MDSV01 (sample SAMN05326640, study PRJNA326480) | marine metagenome | isolation source: seawater | place: Atlantic Ocean: North East | collected 2012 | reverse complement strand
TTTCTATTCGAGTTTTGAGATATTTCAAAATTATATAGTGATAAAAGTTTATAGAAAATTTAATTATCATTAGGTTAAAATGTTTGAAAAATAACTAAGGATTTTATGCGCAAATGGTTTGACAGATTAGATAAAAAACAAAGAATTGAATTATATAGAACGATAAGTTGGAGTGCAGGATCTTTGGGAGCGGGCCTCGGAGGTGCCAATGCTGCAGGTATAGGATTAGGTACTACACTTTTTGGTTGGGCTATTTTTGCAATTATTATATTCATAATATTTCGAGTTTTTAAAATTCTAAATATTAAGCATCCATTTCAATAACGTTGAAACTTTCAATTAAAGAAGAGTACCTTAGACAAAAAGATCCAAAATTAAAAAATATAATTGATACAAATGGTCATATTGTATTTAAGCCAAAAAAAGAAAATCAATTTGATAGCTTAGTCAGCATTGTGATTTCACAATTTATTTCAACAAAAGCATCTAATTCCATAAATCAAAAAATAAAAGAACACTTTAGTGTAAACAATTTAAAAGAAATACACTTTCAAGACTTAACAATCAATGATATTAAGAAATTAGGACTGAGTAAAAACAAAGCAAAAACAATAAAAAATCTTTCACAGCTATATTTGAATCAAAGCATGGGTGATTTGACAAAGCTGAATAATGAAAATCTTAACAACAAATTGCTATCAGTTTTTGGGATAGGTCCATGGTCAGTTGATATGTTCCAAATATTTTGTATGGGTAAATTAGATGTTTTTTCATCAAAAGATGCAGGCTTAAGACTTGCAATGAATTTACAGAAGATGGTGGTAAAGGATAGTAATTTTAATATTTATGAAGAGTACGCACAAAAGTGGTCTCCTTATAAAACTATCGCATGCTTGCATTTATGGAAATTAGTAGATTAAAGTCGCAGTCTATTTGTTAATTTTACAGGAAAAATTTTAAGAAATAATCCAATTAACTTTGTTGTAATGTTTGGATAAATGATCCCTTTTTTTCTTATATTATTGAAAATTAACTTAGCTGCTTTATTTTTGTTTAGGGCTAATCCAAAGCCTTGATGTCCAGCCGACATTGTTGTTCTAATCATTCCAAATCTTAAGATTAAATAATCAACGCCAAGCTTTTGAATTTTTTTTTCTAGAATATTTTTTGTATAACCATAAATATAATTTTTATATCTCAACTTCTCGACAGCTAATGATGAAATGTAAATAAACTTTTCAACATTTAATGATTTTTTAATCAAAATTTGTGTGATTTCGTAAGGAATTTTAAAATTATAAATATATGTCTTTTGAATTTCACTTGATGTTGGATTTATATTTATAGGTCTGTTTTCTTTTAGATAACCATTAAAAAACAAAATAAAGGGTTTTTCAATTCCTGATATAAAATTTGAAATTTTATCTAATTCATCTAGATAATCTTCTACATATAATACATTCTTACTTATGTGCTCAGCCCTTTTTGATGTAATGGAATAAACATCGTAATTGTTTTTATGAAAAATTTTTATTGACTCTTTTGCTATTTCCGATGATGCACCAATAAAAACTATATTATTCATACTTACTTTAAATTTAGCCTTTTGCTCATTAATGATTGAAAACTTTTATTCTTATCATATTTGTTTACTATTTTGATCCACTCTTGATATTCCGGATACATTTCATGGAATTCTTCCTTTTTTAATGTTGAATCCTTTGCTAAATAAATTTTTCCATTATTTTTAATAAGATCTGAATAAAAATCTCTAATTGATAAATGATTAAAATCTTCATATACAAAGTCAACCGCAAAGGTCCAACCATCTTGTAAGAATGAAAGATTATTTTGAAATTCAGGATTCGATATTCTTTTAACACTGCAAAGTAATGGATTTTGTTTATATATTAATTTTTCTAATAATTGATCTATTTGATTTGTTTTTTCAATCGGTAATGAAAACTGAACTTGGATTATTTTATTTTTACTACTTATTAGGCGTGTATCAGTAAATTTGCTGATTGGATATAAAATATTATTTAATTTTTTACTTTTATCATTTCTATTTTTATGAAGATAAAAATATAAATTATTTATTAAAGATAAGCTTCTTAATTTATTCTTTCCAATAAAAGAAAGGCTGATTGGAATATTAGATGATAAGTTGTTTCTAAATTTTATTTCATTATTACTGCTTACAGTGTTTGGGGTTGAAGATTCTGATATCCATTTTTTATTTTTATCAAGAAGGTCTACCCAACCAACCCAAAAGCTGTTATTTACAAATGAAAAGGAATTTAATAAGTTATCTATGTTTTCGCCATATTTGTATTTTGTTGTGTATGAATCAAAGAATTCAGCATTACCTGATAATTTAATACCAGCAATTTGTCCAGTTAAACCATATCCTCCAATTGTCGTTTCGAACAAATCTATATTTTTGGTTCTACTTGCTTCCAATATTTCATCATTAATTCTTAATAAAATTGTATCTACATTTTTATGAAAACCACCACCCCATAAATTATCTTTTCCATGAGTATCTGATGCAACTGCTCCGGCAATAGTAACATTTGATCTTCCAGGTGTTCCATACAAAAATTTATCTTTACTTAGCAAAAAGTCGTGCACTGTCATGGAAGGTGATAAATAACTATTGTCATTGTTATATGAATCTTTAATAGTTAAATTATTAAGTGGTATCGATGAATCACCATAAGAATTTTGATTACCAAATGATAAAACGACTCTATCGTTCATTGGATATTCAATTTCTTCAAATTCTGAACTAAAGATATTTCCCCATGATTTTGCAATCTTTTTCATAAATAAACTCCTAAAACATATGTTATTCCAAACAATATTCCATAGATAGTCAATTTAGGGTCTGAAAAGATAACTTCTACAATTTCTTCTGTTTTTGAAAAATTTGTTAACTCAATAAATCTCATTTGAATCAGAATTAAACTAACTACTGAAATTACCAAAAAGGAAGCATTTACAATTTCAATACTATTATTTTCATTAATTATCCATAAACAAAAAGTAATAGTTGAAAATAAAAAACTATATTTTAGATATAAATACAATTCTTTATTTGTATATTTAAGATTTAAAAAAGTTTTTACTTTTGTGTTTTCAATTATCTTATTTGATTTAATTGAAATCTTTTTTCCGGTAACAATCCCAAAGCTTATAAAAAATATAAATATTAAAAAGTAAGATGTAAGTCTGTCTCCACTCACAAAACTTCCCAAGATAATTCTTAAAATAAAAAAAATAGAAATTAAAGATAGATCTAAAAATTTTATATATTTGCCATAATTACTATAAAAAACTGTCGATAATACATATAAAAAAATCAAATAATATATTTGAGAATCTAGATTTGAAATTATCAAAACACCTAAAGTAAAACAAATAAAAGAAGTTATGTAAGAAAATTTTAAAGTGACACTATTTGAAGCCAATGGTCTATTTTTTTTGGTAGGGTGATTTCGGTCAGAATCAAAATCAAGAATATCGTTGTAGATATAAGTTGAAGATACAATAAAGGAAAATCCAAAAAAAAGAGTAATTAAATCATTAAATACAACAAGATTAACAAACGTTCCTGCAGCAATAGACGGAAAAAATACTAATAAATTTTTTATCCATTGCTTTATTCTTAAAAGATCAAAAATTATCACGTTATTTAATGAATTATAGTTTCTTTAAACTCTATAAAACTCTGCTATTTTATTTATAAAAATTTGAAAATTATCCGTTAAATTAATAACTAAGTTTCCTTCGTTTATACAACAATGTGGAATATTAAATAAAAATAAATATACAGGAACTAGTAAAAATAATATATTTGAATAATTATTTGAGTTTGTTTTTTTCATATCAAAATAGAGAATCGAATAACACCATATGAGAATATGAATCCACCTACCCCAGTCAACTGCAATTACAAAGTAAGGAATTGTGAAAATTATTGAAGTAATAACATATAATCTTAGATATTTATTTTTAAAAAAATTCCCGAAAACAAATGGAAGTAATGATAGAAAAAAAAGATAAAGGTAATGTTCATAGCTTTGGTTAGGATCTAAATAATTTTGTTTAGAAAAATAATAATTAGCTTTCGTATCCCATGCTAAAAAATCAAAAGAACCGAATCCACAAAGATAATCACTAAAACCCCAATTAATTAAATCCTCACACATTGAATTTCTCTTTTGAGATAATTCAGATTCTGAAGTTGTCTGCAATATGCTTATTACGCACAATATCGATATAGAAGTTATGGATACCAAAATTTTTTTAAATTTGTTACTAAATCTAGTTTCATTAAAAACTATGAAAAAAATTATTGGTAGAAATAATAAATTTACTTCATGAGAAAAAATTGCAAATAGAAATAATAAGTGAAACAGTATCAAATATGAAGTTTTATTTAAAATTTCTTTTTTAAAATTTATCAAAATATTGACTGTTAAAATTCCTAAAATTTCTTTTCTGTAACCTGCAGAGGGATCAAATATAGGGAAAAACAAAAAAGCCGGTGAAAATAATATAAAATATGAAATTAAATTTTGTTTTTCTTTTAAAAAAAGTTTGAGAACGAGAAGAATGTTTATGAAATATATCAAATTTAATGTAAAAGGCAGTATGTTAAGTATTACATTGGGGTTATTTGAAAACATAAACAATGTAGTTCCAAACATACCTCTTCTAATAAACCCATAATTATAATTTATTAACCAGTCAGATGTGGTGAATGAGTTACCACCTAAAATACTCATCTTATGGTACGAATAAAAAAATTGAAAATAAACAATTGCAAAAATAGAAAATATAATAATATTTTTAATATTTAAAAATTTTTTATCACTTTGCACATTTATATCTTACCAACTAATACTTTCAAATAATCAAGATGCCAACTAATAAGAACAAAGAAATCTTTTAATTTTTTTTAATCAGGTTTTAATCAATAAATCATAATTATGACTAAAAATTTCAATTTTTTTAAATTTAGTTATCAATCAATTATTCGTAAATCATGAATGATAAACTTATTTTTATATGGTAAAGAATAAAATAAAATTTTTGGATAATAAAACTAACTATTTTCTTTCAATATTCTTATTAGCGTACACTATTTTTATATCTCACTATTTTTATAGCTATATTGATTGGAGTGGTGATTACTCCCTTTACATTATGCAAGCTAAAGCATTATCAAAAAATTCAGTAAATATTTTATTAGAAAAAATGCAGATTTCTTTAGGCTTATCACCAAACAGTAATCCTTATACACCTTCAAATTATCCATGGGGCTTTCCAACAATTCTTGTTTTAACGTCCTTTCTTCATAAATGGAATTTATTTTTCATAAAACTAATGAATCCAATTGCAGTTTTACTAATAGCTTTATTTTTTATAAAAATTTTAAGAAAAAACAATAATAAAAATTTTTTGATACCTTTACTTGCTTGTATATTGCCGAATAATTTGTTATTTTACTCTAATTTACAACTTTCGATTTTATCAAGTTTATTTATAATCTTGAGCTTTTATTACTTTGATGATAAAAAAGAAAATATAGCTGTATTATTTTTTGTGACAGCGTGTTTAATTAGAACTAACTCAATTTTTTTCTTTATTTACTTTATTTTGAATTCTAAATTTAAAGAGAATTTGTCATTTATTTTCAAATTAAGTTTAAGTTTTTTATCACTATTTTCTTTTTTTAGAATAATTTTTGGAATTTCTATTTTTGGAAATTATGAAGTGACTCCAATTTTTGAACAGAGCCAAAATTTATTTGAATTCACAACATTTTATAATTCTTCTGTCGATTTTTTAATTAAAACTGGTGAATTAATATTTTTCAACTCATACAAGTTTTCAACGTATTTAGGTTTTGTTATTTTTATATTTTTAATATTTCTTTCATTTAAAAAATTTGATTATTTTACAATTTTATTTTTTGCCCTAGCCACATTTATAGTTAATTATTTCTTATATCCACTTGATATTAAAAGAATATTGACACCAATCATCTTTGTTTCCCTTTTCATGATTTCTAAAAACAAAATAAATATATATACAAATGTATGTCTAAGTGTGTTTATTATTTTTAATTTATTTATTCTTTTCCCTTCAATAAAAGATATAGACAGAAGTGACAGTATAAGTAGTCAAAGCTTTCAAAACATTAGTGAAATAATTTATGATAAGTATTCTGAGTATCCAATAGCATTTCACAAACCTAGAATTTTGATGATGAAGTATGATGTCATATCTTACAAGATTAACAACGAAAATTTTACTGATTTAAAAACAAATTCAATAATTTTGTGTGATCTAAACTTTAACAACTGCCCAGATCTAAAAATTTATAATTCTGTCAAATTACTGGAAAAAGATGACAATTTCGAATTACTCCAAATAGGTGATTAAAAATTTTGAAGTTGAATTAAAGTAAAAATATGAAAAAACACATGCTATGTATAGCTTCATACAACGATTACAGACAAGAATATTATGAAAAATATGTAAAACCAAACAATTTGAGATATTGTTTAAAGCATGACATTGAATATATAGATTTTACTGAAGATATTTATCCAATAAGAGACAATTACATTTGGATTAAAAGCTTCAAAATTGCCGAATTACTAAAAGATTTAGATGAAAACGATATATTAATCTCGATTGATGCAGACATAGCAATTTTCAACAACAACGTTGAATTTAATATTGAGGAAAAAAAGTCTTTTGCATACTCTATTGATACTGCGAATACACACAATATGGGTTTTCATATTATAAGAAATAATGAATTCTCTAGAAATTTAATAAAAGAATTGATAAGTGAAGATAGATATAATAAAAATATTAACGATTCAAAAATAATTCATAAATCAGAGTCGACCTCTCTTTTCTGGAAGCAATTTGCAGACCAAGCTTCTTGGTATTCTTTAGCGGGAATTAAAAGACATTCTGATATACCTTTTTGGAATATAGATAATTTTGGCTGGCACTCCAATATTAATGAAGATACTTTCTTCACAAAGAGTCAACTGTATGACAATGTTCAACTCCTTTCATCAAACTTTAATGTTACAGAACTCAAAGGAGAAACTGAAGGCACTTATAACATAAACAAAGTTAAATATTATAACGTTATCAATCGCCATTTTGCTGGAGGTCAAAAGTTTAAAAAAGTTTGGTACAAAAATAATTTAATTTTGCTTCATATTTACTTTTGGAACCCGATAAGGATTATTTCACTTTTATATAATAACTACTTTTATAGACTGGTAGGAAAAATAAAATCGATGATTAATAAAAATTCAATTTAATGACATATATTGTGCTTCTATGAATAATCAAAAAATAAATTTCGTCCTCACTGGACAATTAAAAAACAAAAATAATCTATTAAGGACTATTTTCAATCTTAGAAAATGCTCATTTATAAATGAAATAATTTTATCAACATGGAGTGAAGAAATTGACAATAATAAAAACTTATTTTCCATTCTAGGACGACAGAACATAAAAATCGTGGCTGAAAAGTCTCCCGAATTTGATATTCCTTATTTTTATCAAATTAAGTCATTTGAAAATGCGATTAACGCTATTGATGATAAATCTTTAAAAATATTTAAATCAAGAACAGATCTATTCATATCACAAAAAAATATAAAGAAGATAATCAATCTTGACTATAAATTGAGTACTAAAAGTATATTTAGTGAAAAAATTTGGGTTCCATTTTTTGAAATTTCAAAACCTTTTTATATTGGAGACGAGTGTTTTTATGCAAGCTATAAAGATTCAAAATTATTAATTAATTATGAAACAAAATTTGACGATTGGGATATTGGACCAGGACGAACACATATAAGAAGATTTTTAAATCCTTACATAGATAAATTCGATAAAATTGAAAAATATCAGGAACGATTTTCAAAAACAAATCATGGGGGTGAGCTAAGATTCAAGACACTGAAGATTCTTCTAGAGAATGAAGATTTTTTAGACTATCTCTTTTTCTACTATATTGTTATTTTAAATGATTTTAGAGTTGGTTTAGAGGGGTTAAATTCATATATAAAATTTAGGGATTGGTCGAGTGGTTCAATTCAACCAAATCAAAATTTATTTTATGAATCATTCAACCAAAGTAATTCATTTAATCCATCGCTTGGACAAATATTTTCATACGATGAAATATGGATCAATAAAATGGTTCAAGATTCTGATATATCAGACAAACTTTTGAACAATAATCTTTATTCTGCTTACATTAAAACTTTGTAAATAAATTATTAAATTTTTTCAGAGTTGATAAGCTATTAATTGTTTTTGATTAGTAAATCCAATAAAGTTAGGTATAAATGGTAATATCTAAAACAAAAAATCAAAGAATTTCTGATACTGAATTGTCAGAATTATTGGGATTTTTAGAACAAATAAAAATTTTAAAATACTGCCTTATTAAAAAACCAATATTATTTCCAAAAATTTATTATGGATCAGATCTAGATTTTGTAGTTGAAAATAAGTCTGAATTTATGAAAATTGTAATCGATTATTTTGAAAAAATTGACTCAAAATATAACTTTAAAATAACAAAAAAAACTTTTTCAAATATTCATTTTGATATTTTTGAGGATAGGTTGTTAGTTTTAAGACTTGATATAGTCTTCAATAGAATTGACCCAGGCACATTAAGGGTTAAAAAAAACATATTAGATAATATTTTCAAAGAAACTAAAGTTCTAGACTTTAAATTAAATAATAAAGTATTGAATATTAAAGTACCTAGTCTCAACTTTGAATTATTAGTAAGGTCAATTGAATATAGTAAATTTCCAAATAAGACACATCATAAAAAATTTATTAATCTCCATAAACCTCATATAAAAAACAATACTAAGTTTTTCAATTCATATTTTGATATTGAAATTACTAGTATTTTCAGCAAACCATTTTTTTTAATTCTCATTAAGACTGTTTTTCAAAGATTGAAAACAAGAATAAAAAAAAATATATTTACAAATAAATTTTTTTGTAAGCTTCTATTAAAAAGAAAAAAATATCAAATTGAAAAATTACAAAATATTGATATGGGATGGTCAAGTGTCCAGGTTTCAACATCCATTACTGTCCCGATAAGTGATATAAATGTAAGTATTAAACAAGGAGAAAAGATTTTATCTTCAAAAATTGAAGATACTCCACATTTTCAATTCATAAAAGAATATAACAATAACGGTTCAGCTATCAATACTGTGTACACGGACTATTTAATAAACAATTTCGATGAGTTTAATGAAAATAATGTAGATGAAAAAGTAGAAAGTTTTATAGAGCTAAATAATTTATACAAAGATCAAAATATTAATTTTGAAATCATTGTTGCGCGTGATAAAACCCTCTTTTTTAGTAAAAATAGTAATTTATTAGATGGATTACATCGAATTTCAATTATGAAATATTTTAATGTAGAAAAAGTAAAATGTTATATAAATAATTTTCAATGAATAATAAATTTACTTATTTTGATGACCTTGATATTTTCCTAGTAAGAGCAAAATGGAGCCATAAAAAGCACGAAAAATATTTTGTAATAAGAGAAAATATATTAAATGAAGTCTCGGCTATTTTAGATAAATCTGATATTGATTATTTTTTTTCTTTAGATAAGAAGAAATTTGAAGAATTTTTAGTGAAAAAAAACATGTATGATATTTTATTTCTAAAACCCCAAATTAGTTTTGAAAAAATTACTAGGCTATTTGAAAAACATTCGTTCAAATTTATTGAATCTTCATCTAACTTTTATCTTTTTAAAAACAATATTTTGATTAAGATAAGTTATCATAAAAATTCAAAAGAGTGGAAAAATATTAAAAAACACTATTTAAATAATCAGCAAACAAATTTTGCGCTTGGTCCAAGTAATTTTAATTTACTCTTCAATTCTTTTAAAAATAAAATTTCTAAGTTTAAAAAAATATTTCTAAAAAAATATTATATTTTTAAATTTTTAGGAATAAAAAATTCTATAAATTTTGATCCAAAGGTGAAGTATGAGATTAGTTTAAAAAAATTTCTAAAATTAAAAATCGAATCAGTAGATTCCATTAACTGGAATTTAAGAAGTCAACACTTAAATTTAATTACGCAAAATAAAAAGAACATTAAAATTTTCGAAATTATTGAATTTTTTAAGGTTGAAGAGAACTTCAAAAGAATAAAAGGCAAAGTAATTGACTCTAATTTAAGTAATTTAATCGAAGAGCCAGTTCATTTAAGTCGTGGGTTTTGGGATTTAGGTAATAATTACTTTATCAATCCTATTATTTATGAATTTAAGAAAAATGTCTTACCTTATAAAAAAAGTAATGAATATATTGCAAATAAAGATATGAATATACTTTTTTCACAAAAATATTATGAAGGCCTAGATGACATGAGTGACAATGAGATAGAAGAATTTTTAAAAGAAAACCCTATAGAGATAACGAATGATTATTTAACAAGTGGTAGACACAGGGTTTGTGCAATGATTGGTAGGTTAGTAAATAATAAAAAATACATAAGCATTTATGCTGTGTTTAAATAGTTAAATATTTAAAGCTTTTTTTCTTTATAAATCCTGGGAAAGTCTGTACAAATAGATAAATTATGTTCTTTTATTGTTGAGGAAGAAAGTGAAAATTTTTCTGGAAATAAATATACCGAATTATCTATTACATCTGTACCCGGATAGCACCAAATGAATCCCTTACTAGTAATTGTATATTGATCACTGTCATGAAAAAAATAATTTAATTTTTGAAACCTACTTAAGAAATTTAGGGACTCACTTGATTTACAATGAATCCACAAAAAATTTGAAAATTTCAGAAGCCAATCAACATCAATTTCATAAGTTCCCTCATCGTGTCCCAACCATAATTTAGAATTTTTTACCCAGAGATCAACCTCGACATCAAAACCCTCACTAATTCTTGATTCAATTTCTGAAGGTTTATTTTCTATAGATTTATCAATTCCATCACAAAAACCTCTGTGGGATATAATTTTCATAAATTAATAATAGTATTTTTTTCTTTAAAAATTTTTAAAGTAATCAATATTGGATATTGTAAAAAGTATATTGATAAATAAAAAAGTTTATTATTTATTATTTGTCCAATCGTTTCTAATATATCGCCTGTATAGTTCAAAATCATGACCCCTGTAGTGAATATTATCAATATTCAAATTAAGATTTTGTGTCATCATATATGAAAATCTATGAGCGTTATATTCCCTTTTATTTTTCAAATAAAATAAGTATCTTTTCTTATATATATCTGAAAACTTATCCATCGAATTTGAATCTGAATAAAACCACCAGTCGTGTAAAGCAAATGACTGATGATGATTTAATTTATTGAATGGACCAAGGTTATTATCATTAATTGAACTATTCCAGTTTGAAGCGAAAAAAGTATTTGGTTTTTGAATTATATTCATTTTATTAAACCAAATAATATCCATCCTTGAATGAATTACCACATCATACTTAAAATTTTTCCTTTTCTCATATGACATTTTTAATTCATTAGACATGAGTTCTGAATAAAAGCGACTCAAAGTCGCATTTTTTTTTGAAGCAATATCCTTATCAAATTGTTTGTGTGTTTCGAATAAAAAATTTACAGGATTAAAAATTTGAATTATCAAATCTTTATTTTCTTTACTCCATGAATGAATAAATACATCACAATTGTGAGGTAACACTATATTTTTATTAATACTTTTTAAAGGCTCTTGTATAGAGTACTTCTCAAGATTAATTTGATTCCCTCTTCCAAGTTTTTGTTTATACCCCGTACTTCCAAATAGGCAAAGTGCGATTCTGCTCATTAAACTTTTGGATTGTTTATTAAGTAAGTATTTAAATCTTCGGGTGTGCCTAAGCCCCACATTTTATCTATTTTGTGTATTTTAATTTTTTTATTGTCTTCTATAGCTTGATTGTAAACTGGACATACATAAAATTCGTTATTTACCCTGATGTCCTTTTGTATCATTTCTTCAGCATATTTAACATAGTCTGAACCTTTTTTCCAATAATATATTCCTACTGTCGCATTATCACTTATTGGATTCTTTTCTGCAACTTCGTTTACATATCCGTCATCACCTACTTTCGCGTATGACCATTTTGGGTGAGTTGATTCAAAAGTAATTATCCCTCCATCCGTTTCCTCACCGATAAAATTATATAAAGTTTCATTGGTATCCCAATCAATAAATTGATCTGAATTACTAATTATTAATGGATTTTCATTATTTATTGCATCTTTTGCAAGCAGTGTTGTTGAAGCAGCTCCTTCAGTAACTTTGTCAACAATTACAATTTTGCAATTTGGGGTAATTAAATTTAGTAGAGTTTTTAAATTATATTTTTCATAATGTTCTTCAAGAACCAAATATATATAGTTAGCGTCTATATTTAAGTTCTCTACAACAACTTGAATCATTGGTTTACCATGAACTTCAATCAAGGGTTTTGGGAAAGTGTAACCTGCATCAGCAAACCTTGAGCCTCGACCAGCCATTGGTATCAATATATTTAAATTTTTGTTTGTATAGATCATTTTTTCAGCACCTTCCTGGATATTAAATTGTTTAATAATAGAATTATAAATTTTTAATCCAACTTCTTTTGAATTTTCAACAAAAAGAGTCTTTGCATTTGAATAATATGCCCCTTTCCTACCAACGGGTGAATCCTCAATAATTAAAGTACTGTTGGGGTGTGAATTCAGCTCCATCATACAGACCCAATACATTTCAGGATGTGGTTTTGGATTGTTAACATCTTGATTACTAACAATAAAATCAAAGTATGAAGAAAGGCCTAGTTTTTCCAACAGCAAATTAAGTGTGTTTTTTATACTGTTTGAAGCACAGGCAAGTTTAAAACCTTCTTTTTTTAAACGTTTTAAAAGTTCTACTTTATCTTTATCTATTTCTACATTTTCAAAAAACTCCATAGTTGTTTCTTGCTTAACTTTCCATATTTTTTTATGCATATTTACATCTAAATTTTTATTTTTTGTTAATTTTTCAAGTTTTTTCATTGTTGAAAGACCGTCATATTCAGTCAAGTGTTCTTTTTTTGAAATTATTAGATTTTTATCAATTTGTTCTAATGCAATGTTTAAGGCTTGATAATGAATATCTTTCGAATCAATTAGGACTCCGTCTAAATCAAAAATAATAAGATCATTCACATCATTAATTTAGCTAGTGTGAATTAGAATTCAAAATATGTTTTTAGATTTAATTATGAAAATCCTCAAATCTTTGATGACTAATGTACTAAGCAATTAGAAATATTCACCACTAAAATTAAAATTCATATGAAAAAGCATACAGTTTTTTTAAAAGGTGGTTTTGGTAATCAGCTTTTTCAGCTTTCCTTTGCAAAATATCTTCAACTAAATGGATTAGATGTAAATATAAACTTAAGTTTTTTAAAAGACGACGGTTTCAGCACACCAAGAAGATTAATTATTCCTCTAGACTTCTTTGATTTAAAGGAGCAAAATTTTTATAGTAAAACTGAATTTCTAATTTTTAACAGGATTTATAAGAGCAATAAATTTAAATTCTTTAGTTCATATTTGGAAAACTATAAATTTACAAATGAAAACGATAATTTTAATTTAAAAAACAACAAAAAATTTTTTTTTAATGGTTATTGGAAAGACTTAAAGTATATAGAACTTGCTAAACAAAATATTCTTTATTCTCTGCTTAAGAATAAGGAAATTAATAAAAGCTATAAATCAGAAGTAGATAACAATTCTGCAATGATACATGTTAGAAGAGGAGATTTTCTAAGAGATAGAAGAGAATTGAGTGAGTCTTATTATTTAAATTGTTTAAAAATTATGAAAAAAAACAATATAAATAAATTTGATATTTTTACAGATGATGAAAAATGGGTAAGGGAAAGCCATGTTTTTGATGGATTTAACAATATCTTTCCACAAAGGTATGGACAGGATCCAATTTATAAAGCAAAAGGAATAAACAGCTTAGATGACAAAAGTGAAACAATTAAAACATTTGGAGCGATGCTAAAATATGATCACTTTGTATTAAGTAATAGTTCATATTCATTTTGGGCTGCTTACTTAAAATCAAGCGAAAATTCTATAATTACAATTCCAAATCCAATGTTTAAAAATGAAGGAAGAAACAATATTTATTTAGAAAACTGGCATCTTGTTAAAAATAAATAAATTAGGATAAGCCAATATCATATTTTAAAGTTTTAAAAAAATAGTTTATTTTTTCAGACCTGCTTAAAGTATGAAAATAAATATGTTCTTGAGGCGCCTCTACTATCCAGTCTGTATCCATTTTTTTTTCAATAAAGTAATTATTAAAATGTAAATGTTCTGATATGAACTCAGTATTCGACTCAGAAGATTCATAAAAAACTTTTTCTTTGAGGGTTGATATATTATAAATTGCCATTCCGCCAAACGCACTTTTTACTTTGATGTTTCTCTCCCTAATTTTTTCAACTGTCCACTGATATCTAAATACAAATAAATAATTCCAGAAAAAACTTCCAATCTTTATTATTTTTTTAAATTTACTGTTAACCAACTGTGAATTGAAGTTCACCCAATTTTTTGACCTTAAAGCTAATATGTCATAATATTTTGGTGCTGAAACAGGAAATAAAGCAAAAGGATTTTTATTTTTTACAGATTGTGAAATTAAATCATCCAAAAATTCAAAATCTATATGTGAAAATAAATCTATATCAAGATCGCAAGGTATATAAATTTTATTTATTTGATCTTTATTTTCATAAATGATCTTTAAACATAAATTTCTACAATAAGCAATCCTTTTTATTCGTGAAGGAATACTTGCATCAAGATTATCTTTATTTATTGAAGTTATTTTCTGATTGTTTTTGCTCTTATTAGACAAAAATTCTTTAATCTCTTTATTTGAATCTGTATCAACAATAATTAAATTTGAATCAAATTTACTTTGAACAATGTAACTTTCTAAAAATTCTATATTTTTAATCAGAATTTCATCTGAATTCTTTGACAGTCCACAAAAAAAAACTTTTACATTCACCACAAATTCGTCATCCTCGAAAATTTAAAAAAAAGTATTTATTAATTTAATAGTAATAATCTTTATATAATTAACAGTTAAAAGATTATATATTATGGTAGATACAATTGAAAAATTAAAAATTTTTTATAAAGATTTAAAAAAAGTTTCAAACCTTACCAAGACAAAAGGAAAAAAAGCCAGGCTTATATTATTGGCAATTATTGTAAACATCGTTGCTGGACTTGATATATTAGTAATTTTATATTTTTCCTCTTTTTTTACTTTTGAATATGAAATTGAAAATAATTTACTACAGTTTTTAATTTCAAAGCCAGAGTTATTACCATTTATTGTTGTAGTAAGATTTTTATTTATTTATATCGAAAAAATAATAATTACAAATTTACAATTCTCAATTGAAAAGAATTTAAGGCTTTATCTTATTAATGAGGTTTTCAAAAGAGGGAACATATCAACTGGAGATGCTTATTATTACACAACCACAATAGCAGGACAGGTTGGGAACTTTTATTCAACTTTAGCTGCATTCATAGGAAGTATATTTCAAATATTATTTTTTAGTATTTATCTTATTGCTTCAAATTTAACTTTGATTTTAGTTTTTGGATTAGGAAGTTTAATTTTAATTATTCCAACAGTTTATCTAACAAAAAAAGGAAGGTCTTTTGCACATATAACATACACAGTTGGAGGGAGTATAAGTGGACTATTAGAAAAAATAATCGATAATTTCTTTTTGATAAAAATATTAAATATGACTAAAGATGAAATTAATCATTACAAAAGTACTTTAGATAAATTTTACCGATCTAGATTAAATGAAATAAAAGTAGGCACGGTAAATGCTGTTCTTCCAAATTTTATAACTATGTTTTTTTTGGCTGTTTTTCTAGTATTTTTTAATCTAAAACAATATATCACCCTAGATTTTATTGGAATTCTTTTAAGACTATTTCAATCACTCGGCATGATGAATAAAAATATTCATACAGTATCAGCATTTCATGTTTATCTAGAAAAACTTTATGAAATAGAACAAAATAAAGGATTTGTTTATCCTGAAAACTATGTTGTTAATAATGATGAATTAAACGAGGAAATCGCAATAAAGCTCAATAATGTAAGTTTTAAATATTTAGGTTCAGATAATTATCTATTTGAAGATATAAATTTAGAATTTTGCAAAAATAAACACACAATAATAACTGGATTTAATGGCTCTGGAAAAAGTACTCTTCTTGGACTAGCAACCGGTATATATTACCCTCAGAAAGGCAAAGTTGTTTCTTTTAGCAATAATGTAGGTTACGTTAGTGCGAATCCTATGATAATCAATGGAACAATCAAGGAAAATTTAATGTATGGAAATAATATTCAAGACATACCTGATACAGAAATGAAAGAATATATTGATGAATTTCAAGTTTTTCAAGAAAATGAAAAGATAAATTTAAACAAAAAAATTAATAATAAATCATTATCAATGGGGCAAATGCAAAAGATTTCATTTATAAGAGCTTTACTTTCAGGCCTTGATATTTTGATACTTGATGAATCAACTTCAAATCTTGATACAGATTCAAAAGCTTTGATTTATAAAATATTAAAAAAGAATGATCTTACAATTATAAATTCAACTCATAGTCCCGAAGACTTTATTGGTTTTGATCATCACGTAAAAATTGAAGAAGGAAAAACTAGTAGGATAATCACTACCCAAAAAAAATGAAAGATATTTATACATATTATTTTTCAAAAATCAGACTTTTTATTAAAAATTTAATATACAAACTTTACATAAATAAAAATAAAGAATTCAAGAAAACTATAAAAAAAAATAGAATTTATTTAGATACTGTAAATGAATTTCTAGATAAGAAAACTTATGAAGAAAATGACTACGGTATGCCACCTATTGTATTTTTGAATATCAATAAAAAAATAAATAATCTTCCAACCTACTCAGATTTGATAAATTTTCTAAATTATAAATTTTTTAATAGTCAATTAAATTATTTAGAAACAGGTGTTTCAGTAATGAAAAATTTTTTACAAGTGGACAACTTTCTAGAAAATTCTCTCTTATTTGCTTATGAAATTGAAGAATTGAATCCTTTATTTATTGACGAATACGATATTATTGATGACTACTTAAGAACCAAATTTGCAATTAATGAAATAAAATATTTTAAAGGTGATTTAGGAAGCAAAAAAGACAATTTTAGTTTTAATGAATTATTAAAAAATATTAAATTTGATTTTGTTTTTTCAGACGCACATCATCAACCTTGGTCATTAACTTGGGAATATAAAAATGTTATAAAAGAAAATTTGGATGATGAATTCATATTATATTTTGATGACGTCAATTTTCCTGGTATTGAAGACGTTATAAACGACATAAAAAAAGATTTAGAGGTTGATAATGAAATAATTTAT
>MDSV01211680.1_pt1 | contig 17629 bp, 28 predicted proteins | sample 810851 | NCBI WGS metagenome assembly MDSV01 (sample SAMN05326640, study PRJNA326480) | marine metagenome | isolation source: seawater | place: Atlantic Ocean: North East | collected 2012 | reverse complement strand
GACACTATACCCATAAAAAAAGCCCCTAGTAAATTAATGCTAGGGGCTTACTTAAAATAACTTTTAGTTATAAAGTCATGTCAAGACACACCCCTTGTTAGGATAAGGGTACCAATAAAATTTTTGTTGTGTATTCTTGATCATGTTAGTATCTCTTCTCTATTATGCTAGTACTATAACACATGTATTTATATGTGTCAACCCCTTTGGTGTAAAACCCTGGTAAATATTACTATGAAGTATAAAAGAGTTATAGCATTTGGTTGCAGTTATACAAACTACGAATGGCCCACTTGGGCAGATATTATCGGACACGATCTAGGTATTGAATTTTATAACCGAGGAATAGCAGGAACGGGCAACGTTAGCATATTCCATAGAATGTTTGACTGGGATTTAAAACATAAGTTCAACGGTGATGATTTAATATTAGTTTGCTGGAGTAGTTGGGCTAGAGAAGATCGTATAAAAGATTTTCCGGATAATTGGAGAATGGTAGGAAACATATTCAATCAAAATCAAAAGGATTTTGATTTCATAAGAAAGTATTGGTGTCCCCATAACGATATTGTAAGGAATGCTACAGCTATAATTAGTGCTAATAGATTGTTTCCTATTACACATCAAACTCACATGATATCTCCTAAACAACCTCCGTGGATTGAACATTTTCCGGATCATAAACATCTAGTAAAAGCAATGCCTCCTATTGTAACATTTGATAATTGGTACGAAAAAACAGGTTGTTTTGCCGGCAAAGTTAGAGATAATCATCCCGATATTGCTTGCCATCTAAATCATGCACAGCAAGTTTACAAAGATTTAGGACTAGAATTAAAACAGTCAACTTTTACAAAATATAAAGACATGCACACATACGTCTGCAATAACTACAAGCCTACTACAAAACAGCAAAGACAACTATCCAAGCCATTTAATAATTTAAGTGCAAAGATTGTTAGAGAAATAATAGGAGGATATAATGAAGGATTCTTACACTAATGTATTTTACGATGTTATTAAAGAAACACAAGAACACACAGGACTTAGTTTACCAGAAGATCTAGAAGCATATGTTGTTATGTTATTAGCTAGTCATATCGATAGTCCCGATTTTTTGCCACAAGCAACTATAGCAGAGTGTTATCTTAAACTAAAAAGACCTGCAGGATTATCTGCTAAAGAACTAGGTGACACTTGTCTTTTTGTTTCGGGTGTATTCCCTACATATAAAATTAGATATGGACTGGGTCGAAATTATTATAGTAAGATTGGTATTAGTAGTTATGAAATGGCCGCTGAAAATATACATTCAGAATTGTTTAATTCTTTGGCTACACATTTCAAATTTTTAAGTAATTTTATTGAGCTTAGTTGTAAGCCCAGACGTCGTCTGGATGCCTTTGAAAAAATGTTCAACTCTTAATAAATACATATAAGCAGAGCGTGAGGGCTCTACGCAACTTCCGGCAAGTATATATCGTACTTGCGACACTTAGCAATCAAATTAGTTCTACCTAAACCTAAAGCATAAGCAGTTTTAGTTCGATTAAAGTCAAATTGTTCTAATGCATTTCTAATAGCTCTTATTTCAATATCCTGTATCGTTCGAGGAAGTGTATCTTTTAATGTTGCGTCATTTTCTCCTTGCGGGAAAGCATCATCTAATGCACTCCATAGTGCATCTTGTTCCTCTTGATTATTGGGTATAGTCATCATCACTTTTTCTTTCATGTTGTATTTATTCATCGTTGCACCAATATATAGGTGTAAAAATATTTACACCAAAAGATAAATAATAGTAATGCAAGAAGTATGCAAAATTGTAATTTTAAAAAGTTTAGGGTGAGGGCATAAAAATGAACAGGTTCTTAGTGGTTTTCACCACATTGTTATTATTGGCGATGACGCCTTTAGCTCATGCAGATCCAATTGTAACAGAGTCTACAAGTAACAGCACAGTAAATTCAACAGGTACAACTACTACAACAGTTAAAAGCCCACCTCCAAGTGCAATTTCACCAAGTATAAACGCAAGTAATACAGACTTGTGTACAGTAGGGGTAAGCGGAGCAGTACAAACACAAATCTTAGGAATCTCAGGCGGAGCAACAGTTCGAGACATGAACTGTGAAAGACTCAAACTATCAAAAACCATATACGATATGGGTATGAAGGTTGCCGCAGTAAGCATTATGTGCCAAGATGACAGAGTATTTAAGGCTATGGAAATGGCTGGTACACCTTGTCCGTATTTTGGTGCAATAGGTGCAGAAGCAAAAGAAGGTTGGGATAGCAGTCCTGAACTGAAACCAGAAAAAATAGCTGAGGAGACTAAGAAAAATGATACGCTCAAAGGCGCTGGCATGGGTGCTGGCTTGCTTGGCATTCTTCTGCTTCTTCTCTAGTCCAGCACAAGCAGACACAAGCTCAGTTGTCACACAAGATTTATCAAACGGAACAATAACTGCTCCATTCGGTGGATGCCCTTCAGGCACTACACCAGCTCAAGTTAACACATCAAATTGGGGTACCCAAACTGTAAGATTTGGAGAATGTATCAATACCTTTGCAATATCAGTTGCTATTAATCAAGCACTTTCATTATCAGGTATAAGTGTTGATAAAGCACACTACAGTTGGAGATATGTACATTGCTTTAATACGCCAGGAGAAAGTTGTAACACTAATATAAGCAATAGAGTTAATACTTCAACAGGTGAAATAACTGATGATACATATTGGGACGAACTAAGTGTTGTAGTTACCATTACAGACGATGAAGGTAATGTAAAGCAAACTAGAACATGGACTATGGATAAATGGTATCAATGGAATGCCGCTAACAGCCACAGTACTAACGAAGTTACACAAGGAAGTGTACGTTGGCAAGTACATGAAGACTTTTTTGAACTATTCGATCATTCAGCTATGTCGGGAACAATTTATGCACCTAGTGATTTAGGTAATATGAGTTTTACTATAACAGGACAAGACAAGGGTAACTGGGACGGGTATTATGGTCCTGTAATTGGTAATTTGCAAACACACTTTACTTACAGAACAAACCCTTGCACAGATAATACATTATATGATCCTAGTTGTCCAGGATATGCTACTGCTTATGCACAACAACAGTATAATTTAAATTGTGCCGCTAATCCGTTATATGATAGCGGATGTCCAGGATATGCTACTGCTTATTACAACCAACAATGTAGTGCAAACGCATTATATGATGCAGGATGTCCAGGTTATGCCGAAGCATATTTTACTCAACAATGTGAAGCAGACCCTTTATATAATAGTAGTTGTCCCGGATACGAAACAGCATATTTAGAGCAACAATGTACAGCAGATCCTTTGTACGATAGTAGCTGTTCAGGTTACGATGCCGCTTACCTAGCTCAACAATGTAGTATTAGTGCATTATACGACAGTACATGCGATGGTTATGCAGAAGCCTTCTTTACACAACAATGTAGTTTAGATGGATTGTATAATGTAGCTTGTCCTAACTATGAAACAGCTTATATTGAAAAACAATGTAAATTAGATGCAACTTACTTGCCTAGTTGTGCAGGTTATGCAGAAGCAATAATAGAAGATGATGCTATTGACGATGACGGTATTGATTCAGTTGAAGATATTGTAGATGACATGAACGAGATTGTTGATGCAGACACTATAGGTGATGTTGAAATAACAGGCGATGCAGTAGTTGACTCAGTAATTAACGATGAACCAGTTTACGAAGTTGTTGAAGTAATACAACTTCCAGTAGTAATAGATACAGAAACTGAACGTGAGACGGTTCCAGTAGAAATAGCAGTTGAGTCTGCATTTGACGAATTACCAACTATTGAAAACTTTAATACATTCGTAGATACAGGTCCTGTAATTGCTCCACTTGCTAGTATTTCAGCTGTAGAACAAGTAGAAGAAGTAAAAGAAGCAGAAATATTAATTGAAAATATTGAAACACAAATAGAGATGGAAATTGCACAAGTTAATGAGCCAGTTGAATCAGAAGTTGTTATTGAATTAGAAACTACTGAAGAAAAAGAAGAAACTATTGAAGTAGCAATGATTGATGAAAGTACAGATGATGATACAAGTAATAATCAGCTCGAAGTTGAAGAAGCAAAAGAAGAAGATAACGAGCCAGAAACACTTGAGGAAACAACAGAAGAAGAAGAAACAACAGAAGAAGCTGTAGAGGAAGAAACAACAGAAGAAGAGAATACTGAAGAAGCTGTAGAGGAAGAAACAACAGAAGAAGAGAATACTGAAGAAGAAGCAAAAGAAGAAGAAGCTGAAGAAGAATCTAAAGAAGAAAATACAGAAACAGTTGTAGCAGAAGCAAAACCTAAAGTTAAAAAAATGTCTAAGAAAGAAAAAGCTGAAGCTAAGAAAAAGAAAATGAAAGAAATTATTAAAGAGAAATTAAAAAGTTTAGCAAGTGATATGGCTAAAGCTAATTCACTAGCAGAACAGCAGGCAATACAGGCACAGATCAATGCACTCATAAATTTTGTCCCTGGGTTTAACGATTACGCAAATGTAAAGATCCCAGGAGTACCTTTTTACGGGTCAGACGAAATTTATAAAAATGTAAGAGTAGCAGAAAATAAAAGAGGACTGTTAAACGGTCTAGCAAGTCAATTATTGCATGAGCAAATGGTTGACATGCAGTACAAATAGGAGAAGCAAATGGCTGAACAAACAAGTGTTGAAGTAGGCGGGATTAAGTTCACTGGCGGTAAGTTGTTCTTAGTAATCACAATACTAAGTTCGTTAGCTGGTGCGGCCTGGGGTGGATTCGAATTCTACAACGACTACAGAAACATGAAACAAAAGATCGAAACTTATGAAGCACCTGATTTAAGTGGTATTGATAAAAACATTGCAATACTAGAAAAAAGACTTGAAGGTGCATTAGTACAAGTTGATGAAGCATTACAATACTCAAAAGACATTAAAAACGGTTTACGTGATGATGTTATGAGAGTTGAAAAGATTGTTGATAGCGTTGAGGACGATGTTAAAAATGTTGAAAAAGATGTTAGAGAACTAATTGATCTAGCAGAACAACGTTTTGAAAATAAACGTGATAGACTTCAAAACGATTACGATCAAAAAGCTGAAGATTTACGAATGGACACCGCTCGTAAATTAAAAGAACTTGAGGATAGACTTAACAAACGTCTCCAAAGAGCATTAGATAATCCGTTAGCAAACTAAACAATGTATTATTTGTTTGGAGTTGTTATAGGATTATTATTCATAGCAGTTATAGGCCTTGCATTATTGCAAGGTCTTAACTAATCTAGATTTTAGGAAATAGCATATCTGTGCAGAACTTGTCTACATCAGCTTCATTCAATCCTAAGGATTTCATTACCCTCGGAGTGTGTGGATTTTGCTGTTGATTATGACAGTAGTAATTTTGACTTGCAATAGTTAAATCTTTATCACCGTAGCCTGTGTATTCACCGATAGAGTCGAAGTAGGTATTAAGATTATCAACAGCTAAATTAATAATAACACCTGCTTCTTCCCCTTTTACATTACTGGCCGCAATCATACTTGGAGTAAAAATGTTGGTTGCCCACTCAGGTAATTCTCTTTTCTTTTCCGGAACAAAGTCTGCAACAGCCGACTCGTACCATTGTACTAATGGATGTTCTTCACCACCTGAACTTGCTGAGAAATCATGAAATGCGCCAGTCATCTTATTCTTGCCTGCTATGACATCAAATCCGTAAATAGGTCCATCATTGTTAAGAGCTGGAAAACAGCATACATGCATCATCCATAACCCTTTGGTGTCCCTAGCATCTACAACATCAATGTGAGCTCTTCGAACATCATCGTTCATCCAAACTCTGTTAATCCAGCTACCGTCTGCTTGATTAAAATGATCCATTCCGGGCTCGTCAATTTCGGTCCCGTTTTTACTGAATATCTCAACTATCTGATGTTGACAGTCTACGAGTTGATCCCAAATCATGTTTAAGCGTCTAGTTGCTCAAACATACGTTCGATATACTCGAATCCCTTTGTTGCTTCAGCAGTCATTGAATCTTTTAGTCTAAGTTTCATATCTGCTTCTACTTCTGCAACAGTACCTAATGCATCTTCAAAACCATACATTGTGCCACTTCCTGGAACTTTACTTTTAGTTTCTGCTCCTGAAGTTAGTAGATGATTATGCCATGCAAAAGATTGTGCTGTAAGTCCGTCTACATCGTCTTGTAGTTCAGATACTATGTAGCTTTTGAATTCATTAACTGCGGCAACTAGTGCTGGAGGATTGTTTGTATCTCCACCTAGTTCTTTGAAATCAGCTAAGATTCTATCTTGACGAATAATACCGTCTAAAGGACGATGATCGCCTTCTTGGATAGGACCGTAAACGCCCATGCTTAATGCAATATCTTCTAGAATGTCATATGCAATGTAAGCATTCCAAAGATATTTTTTATACTTTTCTTCGCTCATATTCCCAGACATCATTTCCTGTGCAAATGCTGTTTGGTGTGCCTTAGTGTGAGCGGCACTTGTGTTTTCTTTTAAACCCATTTTGTACTCCTTGTAAGGTTAATATAGTCTTCTCAACTATATTTATGCTATTCTTTCTCAACTATCACTTGTAGTGGGAAGCTGTTTTCTCTAGCAAGTTTGGTTGTTTCAACGCCTTTTTGTTCAGCAACCTCGTATGTGTAGTTTCCTACTATAGCCGATCCTTTATCATGGATTACCATTGTTAAATCTCTAGCAGTTTCTGCTGAATGCCTAAATATAACAACTAGTAGTTCAGCCACAAAGTCCATTGGAGTTAAGTCATCATTAACGAAAATAACGTTATATCTGCCAGGTTCTTCTATTTTACTTTTGATCTTTTCTTCGATCTTATCTTCAAGTTCAATTGCTTCAGTCATTATGTTTCCTTTGTGTAATGGGGGAGTTTCCTCCCCCTATTACTTTAGCCGTCGATTGTCTCACTTGCGTTGATTTTAATTTTTTTAGGTTTCAACGCCTCAGGTAGTTCACGTACTAAGTGAATATTAAGCATACCTAATTCAAGTTGTGCATTTTTCACATCTACGTGTTCTGCAAGAGTAAACTCTCTGCGGAAGTTTCTTCCACCAATACCTTTGTGTAGGTAGTTTACATCTTCGTCACCTTTAGGTGCTGTTCCTTCAACCTTTAATGTATCACCATCTTTAGTAATATTAAGGTTATCCATACCAAAACCAGCAACAGCGAGAGAGATCATATACTCTTCATCGTTAATCTGTGCAATGTTGTATGGGGGGTACCCTTGTCCATTTGGACTATTTGCAAACTGTCTTTCCATTTGCTCGAACATTCGATCAAATCCGATAGTTGCTCTGTGAAATGAGGGTAGGTCTAGTGTAGTTATTCTTGTCATTTTATTTCTCCTTATAATAAGCAAGATTGTTATTTTGAGCTACATGCTCTGCTAAAGAGCCCACAATTGGCATCTCTCTAACAATATTATTTATCATCTTGTCTATAACCATAGCACAAAATGGTATTAAAACCGGTTGATTTTTAGGCATATACTGCGTTAAATTGTTGTGTACAACGTATGAATGTCGTACAACGCATAAGATGCTTTAAACGTAACGCACCGGCGTATGTACAAGTGCTACGCAATCCGCCTAGCAGATCTTGTACTGTCGTTAATACTTCTCCTCTATAAGGAACAAGTACTTCGCGACCTTCTGATGAACGATAATCTTTTAGTCCACCAAAATGCTTTTTATTTGCGGCATTACTACTCATACCGTAAAATTGTATAAACTGTTGTTCTTCAAAGTGAGGAATATAATTTCCTTCTGCTGTCTTATAAGCACCACCTGTTGCAATATGCTTAGTTACTATGTCACCGCCACCTTGATCATGGCCGGCAAGCATACCGCCGAGCATTACAAAATCTGCGCCACCTGCAAAAGCCTTTGCCACATCACCAGGGCAAGTACAGCCCCCGTCAGCAATAATATGTCCGCCAAGTCCATGCGCCGCATCAGCACATTCCATAACCGCACTAAGTTGGGGATAGCCCACCCCAGTTTGTATGCGAGTCGTACAAACCGACCCTGGTCCGATTCCGACTTTAACGATGTCTGCTCCATTTAGTATTAACTCCTCTGTCATTTCGCCTGTAACTACATTACCTGCAATAATAACAATATTAGGATAATTGTTACGCATGCCTCTTACAAATGTAGCAAAACGTTCTGAATATCCATTTGCTACATCAATACAAACATACTTAAGATTACTTCCTGTTTGCTCGTATACATCACGAAACTTTTGATGATCTGCATCTGTAATACCAATACTCATAGCAACATACTCTGATCTCATTGCAGATGCAATTTCACCTTCTGATTCAGTACTATCAAAGTAAGATACTAGTTCATTTATAGTATATGTTTTAACTAGACAAGTAAAAATCTTCTGTGTAGCTAAAGTGTCTGCCATTTCAAATGTACCAACACCGTCCATGTTAGCGGCCATAATAGGTATACCACGATAATGTCTATATGATCCTTGCATCAACTCATCAAGTTTATCGTTTACTTCAGGAGTATAATTACGGAATGTAAATCCACGTTCTAAGTCAACATCTTTACGACTTCCTAGTGTACTACGTTTAGGGCGAATAAGAACATCCTTGTAGTCTAGTTTTGTATCTTCTTCAATTCTCATTATTTAACTCCATAATTAAAAGAAATACTAATTCGATCATCTTGTGTTAGATTAGGCTGTACCATATGTTTAAGCCATCCAGGAAAAATATATAATGCACCTGTTAGTGCTTTGTAAGTTGTTGCAGTACTTGTAAAGTAATTAGGCTTAGGCATTGGCGGAAGAAAGTATTCTGCATTGTCGCTTCTTTCAAAAAAGATATTACCTTGATTTGGATTTGCTCTTAAATAGTAAACTCCGCTAAGAAGAGCACCTGCATGATTATGTAATGTATTATATGAACCTGGGCCATTTATGTTGCCCCATACATTTTGTATTTGTAATTCTGGCAAGTCTGCTTGTATACTACAGCCATTAACTTCTCCAGTAATTGCATTTACTAAACCGTCGAATAAAATATTATCACCTTGTTGAATAGCACTACTTTGCCAGCCGCCGTAGTTAGAAATTGTTACACCCGGATCTAATAGTTTTTTGTCATTAAGATAACTACAGATACCTTCATTGTCGATACCGTCTATCTTTCCTGACCATATAACTGAGGGGAACCACTGTTCAGCAGTAAGTGCCATTTAATAACCTCTATCTTCCGTCGCTTTCTGTTGTGCTTTTTGCATACGTTTTCTGCCAGCCGCTTTAGCTTTACGTCTTTTTTCACTAGGCTTTGTGTAGAATTGTTTTTCTTTATAGTCTTGTAGAATGCCTGATTCTGCAACCTTCTTTTTAAATTTTCTTAATGCCTTATTAACATCATTACCACGTACTTCTACGTAAAGCCCACTAGGTCTTTCGTTAAATCCCCTGCTTTCGTAACGTGGCTTCTGCCATCTACTGTTATTGTTTCTCAAAATATTTTGCTCCTTCCATAAATTGTTTTAGTTCATATATTCGGTTAATGTTAATACTATTATACACTGAATCTTCGGCATTTGTCAAGTAAAAAGTTTTACCAAAATCTAGTATGTGTCCAATAATCCAATGATTGTTCTTAGTATTATCTATATCCAAAACTATGTAATCCACACTTTGGCAAACATCTAACAACCATTGTACTTCATATTCTTGATTTTCGAACAAATATAGGTTTATAGGACTAGAGGCTATGTCTTTTGCTAATGCATTAAAAGATTCTTTTAGTTGGGTGCTAGGATTTACTAGTAGCAAACTAGGGTCATTATTAAATAATTTGTCAGGTGACGTGATTAAATTTATAACAGGATTAGACATCACTATTACTTATTGTTATTGTCTTGTATCTTCTGCCAAACCGAACTTTCACTTTGTTCTGCATTTTGCACATAGCCTTCTTCTTTAGGTGCCCACGGTAATTCGTGTATTCTACCTGACACATATGCTTGTTTCCAATCCTTTATACTTTGATCTGGATTGTCGTCTTTCCATTGACGTTTTGCTTTGTTCCATTCTGCATCTTTTTCGTAGTTGGCAACAAGAGTAGCTCTTTCTTTGATTTCATTCTTTTTAAGATTGTCTTCACCAAACAACATTCCTTCTTGTTCTTTAGCAACTTCTTGTTCTGCGGCTTCAACCCACTTATTCCACTGCTCTATATCAGTTGGTTCTTCTTTTAACTGTTCCGAAGATTCGGAATCTTTTTTTTCGACTTCATTTTCAAAAGTTTTATCTTCTGCTTCTTCGTTTAACTCTTGTTTAGTTTCTTCTTTAACTTCTTCGACTTTTTCTTCTACTTGTTTTTCAAGATCTTCTTCTGCTTCTTTGTCTAAAGTTTCTTGATCTACGTCTTCAAATTTCATTTCTTCTTCTGGCTCAGGAGTATCCTCTGGCTCTGGAGTTTCATCCTTTGGGCTTTCGCTATTCCTTGCAATCATATTACCACGAGCAGTTTCGTAGTCTTTCCAGTCTTGATTTGTTTTGTTTCTTCTAGCATATTCAAATGTATACTGTGATGCAATAAGCAATAATACTGCTAGTGGATCAAACACAAAGATAATAATCATTATTACCCAACGAACTGCTTCTTCTAGCATTGTTTTATCTGCAGATTCTCCATAAACAAATTCAGCAATATACTTGATAGGTCCTACCTCAGCTTCAAGTATTCTGTATTGAGCTTCTAGTTTATATTTTTCTTCTGTAAGAGTATCTACTTCAGTTTCAGCATTTTTAATACGTAAAAGTTGTTCATCAATTGCCGCATCTATTTCATCTGCCTTATCTGTTTTTGCTAGTTGAGAACGTAGTCTTTCGATTAGTGCTTGGCTGTTTTTAACTTGTTCTTCTGCACTTTCTCGCAATCTTTGTATTTCATCTCTTGCAGTTTGTATTACAGGAGATTCTGTTTGACGTACTTCGTCAATTTTACCTAGCATTACTAGTTCACGTTCTTTTAGTGCAGGTATTTGAACTGTTCTAATATCTTTAACAACTTCTGCTAATCTTACACGTTCTTTATCTACTGTTGCAGTAGCATCTACACGTAGTTGCGAAATCTCAGTTTGAATCTGTGTAATTCTATCACGTTGTGCTTGTACCCATTTAGCAAGTGCCTTACGAGTATTACCACCAAATAATCCGTCACTAGTAACACCAATAATAGCCTGTCCTGCTCTTACTTGTCCATCTTCGCTACTGTTTAATTGATTTGTAACACGGATAATTTCTTCTTCAATTGCTTTAATGTTTTCTAATAATGGTGTAACACTTTTGTTGTCAACATCTAAGTTTTCAATCTTAGCTTCGTACTCTTTAGCACTAGTTTCTAAACGTAGTATTTCAGCCGTAATACTAGTAAGTTGTTCTTCATATGGTTTTGTTCTATTTGCATCAGTACCTCTAGCATCTTCAATAATTTTATTCTGTTGTGCTATAGCAGGTTTGATACGTTCAAATGCTTTATCAATACGTTCTTGTTCTTTGTCTATTTGGGATTGTATGTTTGCATCAGCACCTGTGCCACTAGTTTCTAATTGCTTAATTTTACCTTCAGCTCGTACAATAACACTATCAAGCCTTGATATTTCAGTTGTAATTTGTTCTACTTGTGCAACACTTTCTTCACTTGCACTTGTTTGTTCGATGTGTGCTTTAGATAAGAAACCAAAAATACCCATGCTTGTAATAAACATGAGTACAACCACAGCCGTAGCGAGATAATACTTTAACCACCAAGTTGCTTGTTTCCAATACCTGTGTAACCAAACTGCGGTAACAAGTTTACCTACTTCAAGTACTCCACCCATGATCATAATGGGTACTGCCGCCGCCGCAAATATTGCAACTAATCCTGCTATTGAATAGTATATTGCTACTGCTGATATACTAAGAGCAGAAAGTAATACTAAAATTCCTAATGCCATACAATTTCCTTATAACGTAATATTTATCGTATAAAACGCCAAGAGTTATGTATACTGTTTTTGCAGGCTGTCTCTTTAAAGTCTTTTCTCTTACCTTTGTAAACAATTTGACTCATAATAACTCTACAATAACCACTTCCTTGCGGATAACTCATGGACACTTTTACTGCTCCTCTTGTACCAGTATTGCCGTTAAACCAACGTGTTATTTCTCCTGGATATAAATTATCCAATGCAAACATAACGGCTTGTTCTTGTTGTTCTTGGTCCTGCTTAGGCAACCTGCCAGCATTCCAATATATAACATTGTATGCTATTCCGGCCATACCTTCATTTGGAACGTATTTTGTATGAAGACTTGCAGTAGTACTTTCGCTTGAATTATAATATGGAGAAGTTGTATTACATGCTGACAATAGTAATAAACTAGTTGTAAGGATGATTAACGACTTCCCATGTACCATCAATTTTTTGACAAATGTATCCACGGCGTTTTTCCTCTTTCCCTTTAAGAATGATGCTATACCAATGCTCTCTACAATCTTTTGCTAAGCCACTATAAGCTAGAAAGTGTTTGTTTGCAGGGTTATCAGTACATTCAGTTAATCCTTCGCTACTTACAGTATTACCATTTTTAGTTTTAATTGTATTGCTTTGATAACAATACTGTGGTTCAAACTGTGCCATAGTTTTAGGAGTGTGGGAGGAACAGCCTGCCATAGTCAGACCAACTGCTCCTAAAATTGCTATCGTTCTAAACATAGTTTTATCTTGATGCAACGTTAGCGGACTTAGCTTCTGCAATAAGACCGTCGAAGATATCTTTCTTCATTTTAAGTTTTACAAAAGTGTAAACCTTACCTGCATACTTAAACGTACCTGTCTCTTTTGCAAGATGCTCACGAATAGCAGTATCATTAACTTTATAACTAATAATAGTTTTAGTTTTTCTAGATTCTGATCCACTGTTGTCTTTAAATTCTAATACAGTTTCGCTATTCACTTTAGAATTAATACGTTTTGCAAAGTTATTCATTGCAATAGCATACATTTGTTCTTCAGCGGCTTGTACAAAAATACTTTCTCCTGCACCACAGGAATATGCATATTCGTCTTTCCACCAAAGCCAACCTTCAGAACCTGATTCTGCACATTTTGCATACCATTTAGGTTGTGCATAGTCGTCACGTTCTGCGATAGTAGTCATAGACGAACAAGCGCCTAGTAGTGTTAAAGCACCAAGTACGATGCCGGTCCTTACAATGCCTTTCATTTTAGCCTCTTTCTGTGCGTTATTAACATTATGTATATACTATACTATCGTATATACGAAAAGTCAAGTGATTTTGGTAAACTATCTCTTATCAGCACGATAAAAGATGTGCAATCCGATACGTCCAATTAGTTGAAACTTCTTTGCCCAACTAGGACTAACGTAGGTTGCATGGTAATGCGTGGCTCCTTCAGTAACACCTCTATACTGTTGACGTATTACTAGGAGATACGCAATTTCTTGAGCCCGACGCCAATCATCTCCGTTTTTGATGTCGTCAGATTTACCGTCACAATACCAACTAAATTGGCATCTGTGTCGAATAGGATTATATTTTCTTTCATCTTCAGGAACATCCTTACCTCGAGTTTTCCAACTCTCACTTACAGGGCCTTCATAGATTACTTCACAAATTGTATTTGGATAACGTGTATCATACACACGATTAAGAACTACATCGGCAACTGCATACTGTCCGATTAAATTATCTGATCTTGCTTCAAAGTATATGTTTTGTGCCATACAGTATAATTCTGGATGAGTCTCTTTCTCAAACAAGTCTCCTGCCCAGGCATGTCCGTAGCCTGCAAGTGCAAACGTACTAAGAATAAAACTTAAAGAAAGTCGTTTTAATATTTTCATGATTGTCTCCTTGAGATTTTGAATCAGCCTCGTCGCATACGTGCGATGTCTAAGGCTTCCTCTTTGTTTATGATTGGAACTGCATTTGATTTGTGCATGGTAGCAATACCTTTGATCAACGTGCCTGTATATTTCATAGGTTCTTTTTTTGCGGTACTACCTGACATGTTATTACTCAAACTAGGATAGTTTGGAGTTTCACGTACTTCAGGTGGACAATAGGTATTGTACGTCGAAGTACTCTGTGAAGTGAATTTCGGCTTGTAATATCCTTGACAATAGTCAACATATTCATCTAAGGTCATCTGCATGTTTGGACAATGCATTCGACGCATATCTTTATTGTGTGCCTTCAATAAAACCTTATACCTTTCCAGCTGTTTTGCAGTTGGTGGCTTGCGTTTAGCCCTCTTTGTATTTATCGTAGTTAGTCCTCGAGCTAGTGACATAGTCATAAAAAAACTCCTGCTATTAATAATTACAATAACTATTATAGCAGGAGTATAAGTTTAAGTCAACCTATTTTGGTAAACTTAGTAGAGTTACGCAGTAACTCTTCTTCTTGAAATGCTGTATGTGTTGACAGCTCTTCCAACATTACCTTTTTTAGCAGGTGTAGCTTTTACGTTGAAACCAGCTTCTCTGATTTCAGAAACTCTAGCACCAGGTGAAGCAATATCTAACTTAGTAGTTAAAGCATCTAATGTGAAAGTTTTACCAGTACCCCAGTAGTTAGCTAGGATTTTTTGGTTTTGTGATCCAATTTTAAAATATTTTGAACCTACAGCATTTTTCTTATTGTTTTTCATAAGTTTTCCTTTGTTATAGTTAATTAACATATAATATACACTAACTTACTAACAAAGTCAACCTATTTTGGTGTATTTTGGTATAATGGAAGCTGAGAAATCACATTTGGGTGTTCTTTTGCGGCATCATCTTCTACTATTGCACACGCCAAGTAGTTAATTTCCATCGGTTTTTGGTATGTTCTTTCAGCATAGTCCAATAATCCGTTCAAAATATGAGCTTGATTTTTTTCATAAAACCCTTGACAATGTGAAAAGTTTCTAAACTGTAATTGCCAACTATAAGTGTTTTCAGTTCCAGAATTGTCCAAATACAATAATGTTGCTAATAGTATAACTACAGTTTTCAATTTACTTCTCCATGAGCTTTACAGCGGCATCGTATTCTTCACGGGTTACAACACCTTCACGTAGTAATTTCTCTCTATTTGCCATGTGTTTCATTTCAATTTCGTCTTTAGATCCACCAAAGTATGCTACAGCATGTCCCTCTTCAATAAGAATATCAGTGGCTCGCTTTTCGTCAATAATAAAGTCTCCAAGGATTCTTCCGAATTTTCCTTTTTTGTCTTCTCCGCTTCTGTCAATTTCTGTTTTGAGATGCTGTGTTGATCCAATTGGTAATAGTTCTTTGAGTCTGTCTTTTGATGCTAGACCAAAAGTTTTCTCTACTTTATCTCTTGTTCTTGATTCTGGAGTATCAATACCCATCATTCGAACACGTTCTTTATGCATCCAAATGCCAAACCCTAAGTCAATATCAATATCAACTGTGTCACCATCTACTACTCTTAAAATTTTACATTTGTATTCATACATTGCGTTCTCCCTACTTTATGTATTTCTTTAATAATAAGTAAATTGTATAACAAGCAAACAAATATGCTGTTGCTATGCCTACATCTACTAAATGTTCTCGCATATGATATATAAATTCTATACCTGCTTGAACATCGCCCTCAGTTACTTTGTTTTCCATTTTTACTCCTTAATCTGTTCCTACCATATCAAATAATGCTGGCCCAAATGTACTTCCTGCCCATCCTAGTGCTACAATAGTCACTACTCCTAGCACAAGCCATTTCATTTTAAAGTCGTCTACGACCATCTTTAGCCCAATTAATTCATTTCCTAGTATTCTTACACTTACTTCTAATTTTCCTTGATCGTCGGGTGATTTTGTTGACATGATAACCTCTTCTTAAATTATATACTCTTATATTTATTTAAAATGTTTCTTAAATGCTAAATACCCCCAAAAGGAGACTTATGGCAATAAGACATAGAAAAGGACAGATCACAGTACAACGCAGAAAGTATAAAGACGGTATAGAAATCAGACCTTGTAAAATGTATACTTCACGTGGTAAAAGTAAAATGGTTGGTTCGATAGACGGTGAAGTAATATTAGACTCACAAGGAAAGGCTATATTGTGGCAACAGCTAGGATTTAAATGATCTTAGTACATAAACACATTATTATTAGAGCTGAAGTTAAAAAACCTATAATAAACAAGTCTAAGGGTAGGAAATTTCTTACTAAACTTATAAAAACAATTAACATGAAGCCGTTATATGGTCCTGTTGCTTGTTACTGTAAAATGGAAGGTAACAAAGGTCTTACAGCATTTGCTATAATCGAAACAAGTCATATTGCTATGCATATATGGGACGAACCTAACCCAGCTTTAGTACAACTTGATGTATATACTTGTGGTCCTTTTAATCCACAAGAAGTATTAGATGTACTTAATGTTATGGAACCTGTAAAAGTTGATTATAAGTATCTTGATAGAGAAAATAACTTTAAAGAACTAGAAATTTAGTCGTAAAAAAAGGCCGCATATAGCGACCCTTTTAAATAAAAACAGTTATTAGAATTTAATAATTATTCCTACTTGTGCTTGTCTATCGCCTGGATTCTTAAAGTCTACATCACGTGCTTCTGTGATAGAACCTTTAAGACTCACTGCTTCGGACATTGCATAACTTGCACCTACTTCAATATAAGATGAATCTCTATCAAAGTCGATAATATCGTTTTGCGTTGACTGCCAAGCATAGCCAAGTTCTGCAAATGGAGTCAATTGTCCCATTGCATGTGATACACCAACATACGGTGATAAATCAAGTGTACGTGTATCTTCGGTGTAGCTGTCGCCAAAGCTAAATTCTGCTGAAGCTCCTGCATATAATGGAGACATCGGAAGATCCATAGACTTACCTGCTTTTACAGACCAGTTATCTACAGAACCATTACGCTTCCATGTTACAGTTGCATCTAATGAAGCCACTTCGCCGCCAACGGCAAGTTCAGTTGCTCCTGTTTTAGGTGCTTTGATGCTAATGGAGTAGTCGTCTGAGACTGCTGTCATCTTCATCGCGGTGTTATCATAATCATCAGCAAAGGCTGTTGATGCAAATAACGTGGCAAGTACTGCCAATGATGTTAAAGTTTTTCTCATTGTTATAGTTTCCTTATAATTTTTAACATAATAAAAGGCAGGAGAAACTTCATTTCTTCCGCCTATGTTATTTATAAAAATACAACCTATGGTTATATTAGTTATGAACTAATGGTCGCATAGGATTTACACCTAAGTGTTTACCCCACTCGTCATAGTAATGACGCATACCAACTTCATCATGTATGGTTCCGTTCTCATGCCTACCATGTAAAATGTTTCGGGCTTCTGTGCCTTCTCTCATTGTTGTGCCTTGTCCGGCTACGCCTATCAGGTCTTCATGTAGGTTGCGTCCGAACGGACCCCATATACTGTTGTGATGATTAATACGTGTGCGTCTTTCTTCTGGTGTATCTTTTT
>MDSV01043784.1_pt1 | contig 17630 bp, 8 predicted proteins | sample 810851 | NCBI WGS metagenome assembly MDSV01 (sample SAMN05326640, study PRJNA326480) | marine metagenome | isolation source: seawater | place: Atlantic Ocean: North East | collected 2012 | reverse complement strand
GCGGCGGCGGCGGCGGCGGCGGCGGCGGAGGCGGGGACGAAGAGCGCCCCCCCGAAACAGAACAAACCGTTCCAGAGGTAGGTCCGCGTCTGTGAGTGAAAGAAGGCTCTCTTTCGCGCGCGCCGACGCCGGCGCGCTCGTTTTTTGTTCGCGCTCGTCGTCCGCGAGACCGCCGACGTCCCTCGCGCGCGGAGGACACTGACCGTCTCCGGCTTTCTTTTCTTCGCGCCTCCGCCCGCGTCTCGCAGGGTCGACGTCGACGAGTGGATGGGCAAGAAGGGGTCGTGGGATAACACGTACGAGGGCACGTTCGGAGAGGGCGGCGTCGGGTGGAAAGCGCAGGCGGTGCTTGGGCAGGTCAAGGGCGACCGCTTCCGGCACGAGAAGAACAAGCGCAAGCGGAGCACCTATCGCGGTGGCCTCATCGACGACAACAAGGTCAACTCCATCCCGTTCCCCAACTCGGACGACGAGAACTAGGCTCGCGAGCGTGTGCGCGTCGCGCGACGCGACGTGCCGCGAGTAGTGCGCTCGGTGTCAATCACACAGACACGCGCGCCGAACGATGAAAACGCGCGTCGCGGTCTAAAGACGCTTCTTCGACGCGTCTCTCGCGCGCGAAACGACGCGCGACTGAAAAAAAACGCGTTTCTTTTCTTCACGCGCGCCGCTCGGCTTCCGCTTTGATTCGCCGCCGCGTCGCGACCGACCGCAGCGCGGCGTTCTCGGCGCGCAGAGCGTCCACCTCGTCCTCGAACGCGCGCAGCCGCGCGCGCGCGTCCGCGAGCTCGCGCCGCATGCTCGCGTACGCCGCGCCCGAGCGCGTCGCCTCCCGGTCCGTCTCCGCGGCGAGACGCGCGCCGCCGTTCCCGAAGTCGTCCGCCTTTTCCTCGAGGCCGCACACCTCCGTCGCGTGCGCCTCGTCCACGCTGTCGAACGTCTCGAACGCGTCACCCGCATCACCCGGTCGCCGCGCGACTCCGAGACTCGACTCCGAGACGCCCTCGGCGGACGCGTCTTCGCGCGAAAAAAAAACCTCCGCTCGGCTCGATCCGGACCCGAGTCGAGAAAAAAAGAGAGACGCGCGCGCGTCCGTCGCGCGCGTCGAGGCGTCTCTCGGCGTTTCCCGCGCGCTCGACTGGCTGTCTCCGATGGAGCTCGACGCGAAGGAAGACGCGTCTCGGTTCGTGCCGACGATCTTCGCCAGCTGTAACGGCACGACCACGAGCGCGGTGAGTATGCTCCCGACGGTGGCGACCCTGCCCTGCGCGGTGACCGCTTCGAACGGCTGCCCGATGCCGGTGAGGGTCAGGAAGCTCCAGTACAGCGCGTCGCCAACGTCGCTGATCGCGGGGTTCACTTCGTACTCCAGGTCGTAAAACAGCTCGCCCGCGATGAGGAACACGCACAGAAACTCCACCGCCACCGAGGAAACCTTGTCGCTCACCTTCGCGCTTTTATCCGCGTTTCGAGAGTCGGCGTCGCCGGCGCCGTCGCCCGTCGCGTCCGTCAGTCTGAGCAGTCGTAACAGCCGGAACAGGCGCAACGGACGGAGCGCCGCGGACGCGGAGGCGCCCCCGATGCCCCCGAACAGCGCGTCGACGCTCGGCAGGGTGGCGGCGAAGTCCACCAGCGCCACCGGGCTCTTGAGGTACGCCGGGTTGAACCGCTCCGCCCACGCGCGCAGGCAAAACTCGAAGAGGAAAACGCCCTGCAACGTGGTCTCGGCGCTCGCCACGACGCTCGGATCGACGGTCGTACCCGCCAACGCATCGTACAGGAACGCGGCGTGCGCGGAGTCGCCGTTCCCCGAGATCCAGTCCGGCGCGAGCACCGAGAGCGCCACGGGGTCCACCGTCCCGGTGTCGAACAAAGAGTCGAACGCGGTGATCAGCAAGGCGCCGCCCGTCGTGCCGACGGTCCACACCCCCGACTTGTCGACGACGTCGAGCGCGTCTTTCGCTCGGCGTTGCGCGGTGTCCGCGTGCCACTCCACCGTCTCGAACGCCACGCGCTCGCGCTTGGGGGCGCGCAGACCGAAGTTCTCGTCGAACTCGTAGTCGTCCCCGCTGCCGTTCTCGTCGACGGACAACATGGCGCGCGTCAGGACGCCGCGCCGGTCGGCGCGCGTCCCCCGGCGACGCGCGAAACCGAATGCGCCCGCGACTCGGCCGCTGCCGCGCCTCGCGCCGGCGCGGCACCGACCGACTCCGCCCGGAGATGTCCGCGCCGACGCGCCTCGCACCGCGTTCATGGACATCGGTCGGCCCCGACCGGAGACGCCCCCGGCGCTGCCTCTCCAGGCCAGCCCCTCGGACGCCATTCCACCGCCTCACAAAGTGCGCACCCTCTGGCGCGGCTTCAGCCACCCGATTCCCGCGAGATTTTCGCTTCGCGAAGCGACGGCTCGCTTTTGTGGCGCGGTGAATTCCTCGTTTTCCTGTGACTGGATGATCACACGGCCGTCGCGGCCGTCGAGCCTCAACCCTGAAAAACGAGCGACAGTTTTTTCTGGCGAACGAGAAAACGCGATCGGCGCTCGAGAGCCGATCGCGGCGCCGCCTGCTGCCAGACCTCCGCCGCCGCCCGTCCCCCGACGCGCGCGCACCGGTTTCTTGCCCGCAGCTCCGCTCGCGGCCACACGCGCGCGCGCACCTCGCTCGACCCCGCTCGAGCCCCGTCAGTCCGACCCACCCGCCGCACGCCGCCGCCGCGCTCGTCGGCCCGCGCGCGGTTCATTTCAAACCGCCGCGCGCGACGCGAACGAGCGACCCTTCCCGTCCCGCTCGCCTCCGCGTCGCGCGTCGAGACCCGGCGCGATGGCGGCTCAGGTTCCGGCTGCGCAGGTGACCGCGGTGCTCGACATGAACAGCCTGACCGCGTTCGAGCAGCTGCTCGGCGGGCTGAGCTCCGCGGACAACGCCGCGCGCGTGCAGTACGAGTCGCTCTTCAACGAGTGCAAGAAGCAGCCGGATCTGCTTTGCCTGCAGCTGACGCGCGCGTTGCGCACTTCCGGCGCGCAGGAGACGCGCGAGATGGCGTCTATTTTGCTGCGGCGCGTGCTCACGAAAGACGAGGTGAGCTTGTGGGCCAACTTGCAGCAGCAGACGCAGGACGGCGTCAAAGGCGAGCTGCTGAAGGTTCTGCAGGAAGAGTCGGTGCGTTCCATCGTGCGCAAGGCGTGCGACACCGTCTGCGAGCTCGCCGCCGGCATCTTGGAAGAGGGGAAGTGGCCGGAGCTGTTGCCGTTCCTGTTCCAGTGCGTCACGAGCGGCACCGCCAACTTGAAGGAGAGCGCCCTGAACGTCTTCGCGCAGCTCGCGGAGTACATCGGCGACGCGCTCGTGCCCCATCTCGCGACGCTGCACGGCATCTTATCGCAGCGCCTCGCCGACCCGGAGCGTTCGACACAGCTCGCCGCGTTACGCGCGTGCTGCTGTTTCGTCGAGAGCCTGGAGAATCCAGCGGACCGCGCCAAGTTCCAGGATCTGCTCCCCGCGATGCTCGCGACGCTGGGCGCGGCTTTGCAGGGCGGCGACGAGGCGGACGCCCAGGAGGCGCTCGGCTTGTTCGTCGAGCTCGCCGGCTCGGACCCGCGCTTCGTGCGGAAACACCTCTCGCACGTCGTCGACGCCATGATGACGGTCGCGACGCACGACGACCTGGAGGACGGGACGAGGCACCTCGCGTGCGAGTTCCTGGTGACGTTGACCGAGGCGCGCGACCGCGCCCCAGGCATGATGCGCAAGCTGCCCGATTTCGTGCCCCGCCTGTTCAACTGCCTGTGCGCGTTTCTGCTGGACGTGGAGGACGACCCCGAGTGGCACACGTGCGAGAAGGAGGAGGACGGCGACGCGGGCGAGGGCGAGCGGTACGAGGTGGGCCAGGAGTGTCTGGACCGCGTCGCCATCGCGCTCGGCGCCAACACCGTGCTCCCCTGCGCGGCGGCGGCGATCCCCGCGCTCCTGGCGGACGCGGATTGGCGCAAGCGCCACGCCGCGCTCGTGGCGCTGGCGCAGATCGCCGAGGGGTGCTCGAAGGGCATGCTGAAGGACGTGAACGGCGCGATCGCGCCGGCGCTCTCCGCGGCGACGTCCGACCCGCACCCGCGCGTGCGCTGGGCCGCGGTGAACGCCATCGGGCAGCTCTGCACGGACCTCGGCCCGAAGATCCAGGAGAAAGCCCACGCGGCGATTTTGCCGGCTTTGCTCGGCGCCATGGAGGACCAGTCGCACCGCGTGCAGGCGCACGCCAGCGCGGCGATGGTGAACTTCTCCGAGGGGTGTCCTCCCGAGCACATGTCCGGGTACCTCGACGCGCTCATGAACAAGCTCATGCAGATGTTACAGGGCGGTCACAAGATGGTCCAGGAGAGCGCGTTGACGGCTTTGGCCTCAGTCGCCGACAACGCGCAAACCGCCTTTGCCAAGTACTACGACGCGGTGTTGCCGTTTCTGAAACAGATCCTCGTCGCGGCGAGCGGAAAGGAGCACCGGCTGTTACGCGCGAAGGCGGTGGAGTGCATCTCCCTGGTGGGCATGGCCGTCGGGAAGGAGCGCTTCGCGAAGGACGCCAAGGAGGTGATGGACATGCTCATGCAGCTGCAGGCGGGGGGCTTCGAGGACGACGACGCCACGACGTCGTACATGCAGCAAGCCTGGACGCGGCTGTGCAAGTGCCTCGGTGCGGATTTCATTCCGTATCTGCAGGTCGTGATGCCCTCTCTGTTGAAGTCCGCGCGGCTGAAACCCGACGTGCAGGTGTCCGATCTGGAAGACCCCGCCGCGGCGAACGACGAGGACGAGGACGACGAGGTGGAGGTGATCGCCGTGGGCGACAAGAGGATCTCGATCCGCACGTCCGTGCTGGAGGAGAAAGCCACCGCGTGTAACATGCTGTGCTGCTACGTGGACGAGCTGAAGGAGGGCTTCTACGACTACATCCAACCCACCGTCGAGACGATGGTGCCGCTGCTGGACTTTTACTTCCACGAGGACGTGCGCAAAGCCGCGGTCGCGTCGCTTCCCGACGTCTTGAGAGCCGGCAAAGCCGCCGCCGAGAAGGGTAAGACGACGGACCCGAACTACTTCCGAAGCCTCGTGTCTTACGTCGTGCCCCCGCTCGTCGCGGCGCTCGCCAAGGAACCCGAGACGGAGATCCAGGCTGCGATGCTGGAGAGCCTGGCGGACTGCGCGGGCGTCGCGGGCGAGCTCATTTCCGAGCACATCGCGAGCATGATCGCGGAGTTCCAGAAAACCCTGCAGCGGTCGCTGGAGCGCCGAGCCGAGCGCGGCAAACGCGCCAACGACGAGGATTTCGACGCCGAGGAGCACGAGGCGCTTCGCGACGAGCAAGCCGCCGAGGACGAGGTGTTCGATCAGTTCGCCGAATGCGTGGGGAGCCTGCTGCGCTCGCTCAAGGCGCCCGTGCTGCCGACGATCGAGCCGCTCTTGGCGCAGTACGTCGCGCCCATGCTCGCGCCGGACCGCTCGCCGGAGGAGCGACGCATCGCGGTGTGCGTCTTCGACGACGTGTTCGAGCACGCCAGCGAGAACGGCGCGTCGCTGCGCTACCTCGACGCGTTCGTGGGGCCGTGCCTCGCCGGGTGCGCCGACCCCGACGCCGACGTGCGGCAAGCCTCGGTGTACGGCGTGGGCGTGATGGCCGCGGCGGTGGGTGCCGCGTTCGCGCCGCACGTGCCGGGCGCGCTCGCGGCGCTCGCGCGTGTCATCCAGGCGCCAGACGCGCGGAGCGAGGAGAACCTCAACGCCACCGAAAACGCCGTCTCGGCGTTGGGCAAGCTGTGCGAGTCGCAGCGGGGCGCCATCCCCGGCGCGCAGGACGTGGTCCCGCGCTGGCTCGGGTGCCTGCCCCTGCGCGAGGACACCGTTGAGGCGCGCGTCGTGCACGCGCAGCTCGTGCGCATGCTGGAGGCGGGTGACCCGCACCTGCTCGGCGCGAACAACGAGCACTTGGGGCAGGTGGTGAAGGTTTTCGCCGTCGCCGCGCCAACCGCCGGCTTGTCGGAGAAGCTCCAGCTGTGCACGCCGGAAACCGCGGGGAAGATGCGAGCCGTGTTGCGGCAGATGCAGTCGTCGATGGGCGACGCGCTCGGCGCGGCGTTCGCGTCGCTCGCGCCGGACGAACAGGCGGCGCTGCAGCAGCTCATGGCGTAGACGCAGAGAAAAGAGAGAAAAGAGCGCGTGCGTGTCGATATCATGATACGTCGGTTGAGACGACGTTCGCGTTTCGCGTTTCGGGCTTCGTTCTTTCCAGAACGCTCGCGCTCCGATCGCCGCCGCCGCCGCGCGTTCACTTGACCAAGTGCGGCTCGACATCCTCCCAGGTCTGGTGCCACCGCGCGTACGGGTGATCGCCCTTATTCACGAGCGTGTCCTGCGGCAGCTCGTGGTCCTTCGCGCCGAAGTTGGACAGTTCCGGCGCGCGCGGCAGCAAAGAGTCTCGCATCGCCACGGAAACGCCGCACGCGCGAGGCGTTATTTGTCCTTTTTTGTCGAACACGTGCACTTCGTTGAAAGGCCCGAGCCGCATGCGCAGGCGCTCGAAAGGCACGCCGGTCTTCGCGGCGACCTTGCGCTTGAGCTCGTTCTTGGAGTCGTGCGGGCGCAGGTCGATCTGCGCGTTCGGAACGGAGGGAGGGTCAGCGCGTGCGGTCGGCGAACGCGTGCGACGGCGATTCGACGCGGGAGCCGGGGGGGTTTTTTCTCGGCCGATCGGTTCGTTCGGTCGTCTCACGACGACGCGCGCGGCGAAACACGGAACGCCCGCGGGTCGTTCGAACGAACGTACGTCCACGAAGTTGTGGTAGTCGGTCCTGTTGTCCGCGCGGGGGACGTCGAAGTAACACGCGATGCGGGTCTTGACCATTGCGGGCGGTAGAAGGTGCGCGGAAGTGAATACGAGAAACGCCCGAGCACAGCAGCAGAAATGTTTGCGACTACTGCCGTCAGGAAGTCACGTTTCCGCACAAATTCCGACCCGACTTTGCGAAAACCTCGGCGCGCCGTGCGCCAGGTCGGAAAAAGCGCGGGAAGTAGGTTTTCGTCGAAGTTTCAAGCCCGGGTAAACGCACCTTTCAAAACCGCGCGTCTCGATCGGTGAACACGAAATCCGACCGGCGCTGATCGGTCGCGCGGGCCTCGCCGCACAGGCGCTTCGACGCATTTCGCCGTCAAATCGATTGGCGCGCGGCGTGGGGCGCGTGCAGGGGGCCGCGGACCGCCGGCTTTTCCAGCTTTTACCTGGCGATCGGTCCGTTAGGTGCGCGGGTAGGGCGTTCCCCGCGTCGGATCGCGAGCGGCGCGGTCGCACTGAACGGTACGTCCCGCACTCCGTGTACCCCGTCCTCAGACTAAATGCCCACTGCGCGGGGATCATCATTTAGGTTTTCTGCCTCGGCTGGCGCGCGAATCGAGTGTGCCACCGTCTCGGATGATCCCGCGCGCCGGCGCATCACCTCAGGCGGCCTCTTGATATCGTCACGCGCGCTCGAAACTCGCGATCGACCCGTCGCGTGCATCGCTGCGGCCCGGATTCCGGCTCTCGGATCTCGCGAAAATTCATTGAACAATGCGTCTCGCGGTTTTTGAACCTGCGGCGAGCGCGAAGTGGGCACACTGCTGCTGCGCGTCGGGTTTTTTTTTCGACGCGACGTTGTCCTCCGCGCGCGCGAACGAGCGCAGAGCCGAGACTGACCGACGCGCGCGAATTCCCCTCCGTCTCGCGGACGAATCACAGACCGATCGGGTTTCGCGGTCGGTCGCGTCGACGCGGAGACGACCGCGCGCTCTTCGTCGCCTCTTCGAAGTCGAGAGCGCCGTCGCCGCGAGGGACCATCGCGGCGCGCGGCGAGCGAGCGAGAATTCCCGCCCGCGAAGCGTCGTCGCCGTCTGGGTGGACCGTCCGTCTGTCGTCATGGCGGGCTCGAAGAATCACAAGGGCGCGGCGGCAAAAGCCGCCGAGGCGAAGCGCCTGAAGGAGGCTGCCGCGCAGGCTGCCGAGTCGGACGACGACGAGGAGTGGGTCCTCGACACGACGACGCCCGCGATTCTGGACGCGTCCGTCTCTCGCGTCCCCGCGACGCGCAAAGCCGTCGCGCAACCGCCGCCGCTCCCCGAGCTGCCGTCCGCGACGCGCGACAAGCGAGGGGTGACGGACGAGAGCGACGAGAGGCGACGCGAGCGCTACGACAAGGAGAAGGCGCTGATTGACCGCGCGCGCCGCGTCGCGGAAGGCGTGGCTTTGACGGGCGCGAAGATCGCCGCCGGTCCGTACGGCGAGAAGAGGAAAAAGGCGTCGCACTGGGAGTACGTCCTGTGCGAGATGCGGTGGATGGCGCGCGACTTCTGCGCCGAGCGCGACTGGAAAACAGAGTGCGCTCGCCGAGCCGCGCTCAGCGCGGCGGCGAGAAACGGCGTACCCGAGGCGCAACGGCGCGACGCGCGCGCCGTCGAGGCGGCGGAGCTCGCGCGCGTCAAACGCCGCTGCGCGGCTGTGGCAACGGAGGTGGCGCTGTTCTGGGGGAAAGCCTGGGCGCGCGCGTCCGCGCGGCCCATCCCTTCGGCGGCGACGCTGGTGCCGCCGAAGGCGAAGGAAACGAGAGCTCCCGGCGCGGAGACCCGCAACGGCGCCGACGGGGCGGAGGGGCGCCCGTCGCGTGAGCCCGAGCCGGCGGAGACCGGAGGCCGGCCGACGCGCGCCGCGGCGGCGCGCGGCCGCGAGGAGGCGGAGAAGGCGACGGAGACCCCGGCGGCGACCGGCACTCCGCCGCCGCCGAAGGCGGAGAAGGAGGATGCGCGCATGACGGACGCCCAGACGCCGGAGGAGGCGACGGGTCGCGCGGAGAATCATTTGCGCGCGTCGGCGGAGGGCGCCGCGGAGGACGCCGTCGCGGCGACCCCCGCGGGTCCCCACGCGGCGGCGCGCGCGTCGCTCCCGGAGACGCCCCCCCCCCCTCCCGGAATGACCGCAGTGGACCAGTGGGCGGTGGCGAAGCTCCTTGGCGACGTCGCGCGGCTGAAGCGGGACGTCGTGCGCGAGCTCGTGCGCGAGAAGGAGGAGGAGGAGGAGGGCCCCGAGCTCGGGAAGAAGGGCAAGCGGGGCGAGAAGAGCGCCAAGAAGCTAACCGCCGCGGAGAAGAAGAAGGCGGAGAAGGAGGCGGAGAAGAAAGAGGCGAAGAAGAAAGGCGGCGCGGCAGGAGGGCGGCGCGGGCGCGCCGGTCGCGGCGCCGCCGCGAAGGATGACGACGTCGACGACGACGACGACGAAGACGACGACGACGACGAGAAGGAGATGGAGGAGAAGGAGGAGGCGCCGGAGGCGACGCGCGTCGGAGCGAACGCGGAGGAGGACGCGAAGACGACCCACGCGGCGGACGCGACCGGCGGCCCTCATCCTTCCACGGACGCGGACGCGCTCATGCCCCCTCCCGCGCCCGAGTACCTGCCCGGCGGCGTGCCGGACGCGGTGCTGGACGCCGAGCTGGACCTGGCCTCGGTGGCGCCGGGCACGCCCCCCCGCTTCTCCGAGACGGACCCCGACGCTTCGCTGGGCGCCCCGGTGACGTACGCGTGCCCCGGCGGCGCCGCGGGCGAGTGGCGGCGCAAGACGGCGCAGATGGAAGCCGCAAAGCTCGCCGCGTACGAGACGCGGCTCAGGGACTGGGAGGAGAGCGAGAAGCGACGCCAACGCTCCGTGCTCGAGACGCGACGCCGGATGGAGGAGAACGAGCGCGTCGCCGCCGCCGAGCGCCGGCGGCGATCGGCGATGGCGGCGCTGGCGGAGGCGCGCCGGTTCGAACACGCCGCGGCGGCGCGCGCGGCGGCGGAGGCGAAGGCGAAGAGTCTCGGCAAGCGCGGCCGGGGCGCGATGGCGGGCGACTCGGACTCGTCCGACGACGACGAGGACGGCGTCACGCTCGCGGCGCTGGCGGGGGGCAAGAGCGGCAAAAAGTCGAAGAAGGAGCTGGCGCGCGAAGCGGCCGACGGGAAGAAGAAAAAGTCGCACCACAAGCGGGGCGGCCGGCTTCTCGGCCAGCCCAAGCCGTGGTCCCCCGTGGAAGACGCGCTGCTCTGCGCGATCGTGCACGAGTTCGGCAGCAACTGGGGCCTCATCACCGACGTCTTCGCCGCCTCCGCGCCGTTCAAAGGGACGTACAGACGCGCGGAACAGTGCCGCTGGCGCTTCCAGCGGCTCACGCGCTCGGCGGAGGAGGGCGGCGACCCCGCCGCCTCCGCCGCGCTCAACCTGGACAAAGGCACGGCGCGCCAGACCATGTCGCGAGCGCTGCCGGTGGAGGACAACACCGCGCGCGTGCACTTCGACCGCGCCGCGCAGGCGCAGGCGCGCCACGCGAAGGCGCGCAGGCTCGCCGCCGCCGAGCGCGCGGGGGATGACGCCGCGCGCCGCGCGCCGCCCCACGCCTCCTGGGGCGCGCACCGCGGGTTGCGCGGCCTGGACCCGGTGGAGATCGCGGACCAGGCGCTGCTCGAGGCGGCGCGCGCCGCGCAGGCGCAGGCGCAGCAGCGCCGCGCGCAGATGGGCCCGGGGCCCGGGGGGGGCGGGATGGGCCCGGGGGCGGGCGGCGCGCCGGGCGGCCCCGGGCCGGGCGGCATGGGAGGGCAGGGGGGCGTCGGCGGCGGCGTGGGGCCGGGGCCGGGGGGCCCGCGGCCTGGGGGCCCGGGGGGGGCCGGTGGGCCCGGGGGGCAGGGCGGCGGCGTGGGTCCCGGCGGGCCAGGTATGCTCCCCATGGCCCCCGGCGGTGGTGTCCCGCCCGCGCAGTACCAGCTCCAGATGCAGCAGCAGCAGCAGATGCAGATGCAGCGGCAGATGCAGGCGCAGCGGCAGATGCAAGCGCAGCGGCAGATGCAGGCGCAGCGGCGGCCGATGGGCCCGCCGGGAGGGACGGCCGCGCCGGGAGGTCCCGACGCCAAGAAGGGCGCCGGCGTCGGCGCGCAGGCCGGCGCTGGCCTTGGCATGGGCGCGACGTACGCGCCCGTGCCGGGCGCGACGACCACGCTCGAGATGCCCACGATTCCCGTGGCGGGCCCCGGGGGTTCCCCCGGCGAGCCCGCCGCCGGCGCGGCTGGGAAAAAGGGCGGCAGCGCGGCGAACCAATCTCCGGGCCTCGCGCCAGGGATGTACAACCTCGGCGGGCGCGGGTCGCGCGCGAAGAGCGCGGAGAAGAAGAAGTGATGTGGTGATGAATCGTCGTGCGCCGGTAGATACGTGGTGATCCGCTTTGAGTGATTGGCGATTCGCGTTCGGCGCGTCGACGCGAGACCGAGACGCACGTAGACGCGCGGAAACGCGCGCTGGTTTTTATTACCTCATGCCTCCTCACCCTACTAAAAATGCGCCATTCGGTCACATGCGCGCATTGCGCACGGCGCGCGCGACGAAGGCTGCGCCATGGCGGTGTGTGCTGTGCCGCTTCGCGCCCCGGTGCTCCGCGTGCTGGCGGGCCGCGACCGCGGGCCGACCGTCGCGTCGACACGCGCGTTGACGACGCGGGGGAGCTCTGGCGTCCGCGTCGGCGGTGGACGGTCGGCGGCGGCGAGCCGCGACGCCCCGCCGCCGTCCCCCACGCGGCGCGAGCGCAGGGACGCGCACAGGGACGCGCGCCATGCCAAGCTCGCCGGTGTCGACGGCGGCTCGCGCGTGACGCGTGCCGCCGCGACGCTCGGTTCGTCCCGAGAGACGGTGCGCCTCGCCGGCGGCGTCGACGCGACGGTGGACCGCGCCGTCGAGCTGGCTTCCGGACGCGACGAGACCACGTTGGAAGTCGCGCTGGGCTTAGCGACGGACGCGACGCGCGTCGCCCGCGAGGACGCGCGGTACGCCGCGCGCGATCTGCGGGACCGAATCGAGTGCGCCGAGGCCCTGGCCGACGGTGCGGCGCCGGGGGGAACGCGCGCGGATGCGTTCGCGGGGATTGGAGATCTCGGCGAACCTTCCGAACCTCTGGAACCTCTGGAACGTCTGGAACGCGCGTCGCGCGACGCATCCCTCGTCTCGGCGCGCGCGAACGACGTTCGTCTCAACATCCAACGCCGTTTGCGTCGGAGGCTGATCGAAGACGAGTGGCGATCGATCATCGCCTCGGTGGCGTCGGTCGATTTCCGGCGGGACAGGAAACGACCGCGCGTGCGCGCGCGGGACCGGAGGTGTAACCAGCCCAAGGCGCGGCAGGGATGGGACAAAAAGACGATGCGCGCGGCGCGCGTGCGCGTCTGCGCCGGGTGCGACCGCATGCTTCCCGCCGCGGAGCTCATACGCATCGTTCGCGTGGCGCGAAGGCCAAACGAGGCTGGCGACGATGAGACGCGCGACGGGAACGAGAAGGACTTCGAACGCGGCGACGACGGCGCGGAGAAGGTGGAAAAAGGCGACGGGTCGTCCGACGCTTCTTCGCGCGAGACGAAAAAAGTCGTCGTCCTGGACGTCTCTTCGTTTCTCCCCGGCGCCGGCGCGGAGGCGCTCGCCGCCTCGGTCGCGCCGGGCGGGCCGTTCGCGGCCGCGACGGGCGATCACCCGGCGGCGGCGCGCGCGGCGGCGGCGCTGGCGGCGGGCGCCTCCGGGCGCGCCGCGGATGACGACGACGCGCCGCGGGCCCGGGTGGCCCGGCTGCCGGGTCGCGCGGCGTACGTGTGCCGCCGCGGCCACTGCGCGCGCGCGGTCGCGAAGGCGCGGACGCTCAAGCGGCACCTGCGCGTCTCGCCGGGAGGCGCCGACGCGTCGAGCGCGCGGCGCTTCCACGACGCGCTCGTCGGCGCGTGCGACGAGGCGGAGGCGCTGGACGGCGTGGACTCTTCCGGGTGGGCGTTCGCCCGCGAGCCCGGGACGCCCTCGCGCTGGGAGGCGCACCCCGTGTGCGTGGACCGGAGCACGGGCCGCGAGGTGGCTAGCGAGCGCGCCAAGCGCCTGGCGGTCGGAGGTTCGGGCCCGGACGAAGACGCCGCGGCGGCGAGCGCGAGCGCGAGCGCGCGATGAACGGTTCGCGCGTTCGGAAACGTGCCGTATGCGTTTCCGAGGGTGTTTTTTTGGGTACCGTATTACGGTACGTACATGTAGCGTTTAACAAGAGTATTTGGTCTGATAAAATGTGAAATCCATTTTTCCCGACTGCGTCTCCTACAGTAGTTAGTCTAATAAAGGAAAAGGTTCTCTGCTTTTTTGTAGTAGTGGTTTCCGGCGAAACGTCGCGTGTCGATCGCGACGCGCCGCCCCCCTAGGCACTGCGCCGCGCACAGCGAAGGACCCCGTCGTCGAGTCGACAGGTCCCCACGGGCTTCGCCGCGTGCGTCGTCTTCCGGTCGCTGTCACTGGCACCGCGCCTGCCCCGAGGCTTCGCGACCCGCTCCCTCGCGCGGTGGACTCGCATCTCGCGGTGTAACACTATCCCATACGTCCGCGTCGTTCGGGAGGCTGCGCGCGCGCGACCGGCTTCGCGCGTCTCCCTTCCGCGGTCGTCTGAGGCGCGCGACGGGCCTTCGTCGCCGCACCGTCCTTCGCTTCGACCGCCGGCATGTCCTCGAAGGAGGCGTACGGCGCGACGCCCGCGGCGAACGCCTCGGCGACGGGCGCGGCGGATTCCACCACCGCTTTACTCGGTGCGGAATCCTCGGACGCCTCTGCGCGCGGTTCCGGATCCCGGTTCTGGAAGGACATCGGCATCTGCGTCGGCGCGTTGGCCTTGATCGTCGGCGCGTTCTTCGGCACGATCGAGCTGATGAACTACGAGTACCCGCGAACGACGTTCGAGGTGTACACGGGGTGCATGTCGCCGGCGACGACGACGCGCCTCGCGCGCGCGGGGTTCGAAGGGCCGGCGCACGCGGCGTACGTGGTTCCGAGAAACGGCGCGCCGGTGAAGATGGCTCCGGCGGGCCCGAACCGCCCGGGCGTGTTCGTCGTGACCACGTGGATGCCCTTCGTGTCCGAGTGGGCGTTCGCGGTGGCGCCCGCGCACGCGCCGGAGACGCCGGCGGTGCTCTTCAGCGAGAGCGGAAACGCCACCCTCTCGCCGCTCGCGCTCCCCCGCGCAGAGAGGTGCGCCGTTAAATCCGATTCCGGCGCGTTCGCGCGCGAGCTGTCGGAGGAGGCTGTGGCGGAGGGCGCGTTCGTGTCGCACGTGTTCGGGTCGTGCGACTGGTCCTGCGACTCGCGGTTTCCGCCGGGCGAAACCGACGCCGCGTCACCCGCGGGGCCTGTGGACGAGATGAGCGGCGACGACGTGACGTTCATCGAGAGCGGCGCGCCGTCGGCGAGCGCGCGCGCGTCGACGGGGCCGGGCGTCGAGCGGTTTTCGGCGCCGCCGGTGTACCCGGGCGCGCCGGACACCAACGCCGTGCTGGAGGCGCCGGTGGGCGAGGACGGGATCATGGTGCTGCCGGATGGGATCCCCTCGGGAGTGGTGCTCATGGAGGGGGGGGACGAGCGCGCCTTCACCGCGCACAGGCAGGACGACGGGCCGATCGACGTCGACGCGTGACGCGACGCGTGCCATTTTTATATGAAAGACGAGTGACGGTTTTCTGGCGACGTCGGGCTCGTCGGGTGGTCCGAGAGCGAAAAGCTTCTCGGGTCTCGCCCGAGCTCTGCCGAGGTGGCCTTCACACGAAGAGCGCGCGACGCCTCGGGCGAACCGCGCGACGCGCGACCCCTGAAGAACGCGACGCATGCTTCTCCTTTCCGCCGGGTCACGCTTGACGCGCGCGCCCGTCCCCGCGTCCCTTCCGAGCTTCTCAAGCAGAGCTCGTGGTCCGCCGAGACCGCGGAGGCGCTTCTCGGCCCCTCTCGGAAACGGTAACCGCGACCCGCGCGCGCGCGCGGTCGAGCGCGCGTCGCTCGGCGCGGCCGGCGCGTTCGCGCGCGGGCGCGCCGAGCGAGGCGCCGTCGCGACGCGCGCGGCGGACGAGCTCCCCGACGCGAAGGCGGACGAGCGCGCCGAGTCGCACTTCTCCCGAGAGGACCTCTTCGACGTCCCCGCGCGCGAGAAGAGGAAGACGCGCGAGATGGAAGACGACGACGAGGAGGACGACGACGAGGAAGAAGACGACGACAAAGACGACGACGACAAAGACGACGACGAGGACGCGACGCCTTTGATGTCCGACGTCGAGGCGACGCGCGCGCTGGAGTCCGCGCTCGGCGTGCACATTGACGCGTCGGCGGCGCGAATCATCGCGCGCGACTTCGCCGCGCTCGGCGTCGACACGCCGGGGAAGCTTCGGCGCGCGATCGTCGGCAAAAGCGCGAGGCCTCTCCTCACGCAGGCGCTCGCGGTGGTCGTCAACGCCGCGGCGGCGGTTTCTTTCCTCCTCCTGTTCAAGAACGCGGACGCGATGTTCGGAAACGCCGAGAGCGCCTTCGTGAAACCTCTCGTCGAGTTTTTCGCCTTCGCGCTCGGCGGCGCTTTCGCGCTGGAATCGTTCGCGCAATTGGTCATCTTCGACGCCTTTCTCGTCAGCTTCTTCGTGTTCGAGTTCGCGGACCTGAGAGCGTTCGCGACCGCCGTGCTGATACTGAGCCGAGACGAGAAGCGGCGCGCGTCGCTCGCTTCCTTTCCTGGCTTGGACGCCGCGCGCGACGCCGCCTCCGCCGTCGACGCCGCGCGCCGGCTTGCGTCGCTGCGCCGCCTCGTCGACGACGCGGTGGCCAAGACCCCGGAGACGAAGGACATGGACGGCGTGCAGAGGCTCGGCGCGTTGCTGGAGCTGTCCGTCGCGAAACACGAGCGGGGTTTCCGACCGGCGCGGGATTTCGCGTTATCGCCGTCGGAGGCGATGCGCGTCGCCTCCGTTTTAGCCGCCTTCGACGAAGACGCCGACGGGTACGTGACAGAATCGGAGCTCGCGGCTTTGCTCCGCGCCGCCGCGGACTCGGCGTCCGTCGAGGTGATCGACGCGATGGAATGGGATCCGTACGCGTTCGAGGAGAGCGGCGAGTCTTCCGAAGCCCGAGATCCGGGCGCGCTCGCGTTCGCCGCGCTCGACGCCGACGAGGACGGGCGCGTAAGCCTCGAGGAGTTCGTCGCCTGGTGGCGCGGAGGCTGTCCGCTGGAAGAGGGACGCGCGGCCGAGGCGGCCGAGGACCGGGACGAGCGAGACGAACAAGACGCGCGCGTGACCGCGACGCAGTCCGCGTTCTCGGCGGGGGACTGATCGTCGCGACGGGCGGCGATGACGGAACGCCTTTTAGGCGACGACGAAAGCGCGCGAAGCGCGGAGACGCGACACAGACCGACAGACGTCCGTTCGCGGACACGCGTTTTCCTTCGCGCGTGCTTACATAGATACGCGTTCGAATTCGTCCAACCTACGGCGCGCGCGCGCATTCACTCGACACGCGCACCATAAAAGACCACGTGGTTCACGCGCGGTCACCTTACTCGTCGCTCCTCCCCACGTCGAGCAACGGCTCGAGGTCGAGCTCCAGGATCGAGCACGGGTTGACGATGTCAAACTTTTGCAGCACGTCGGGGTGCACGATGCCAAGGACGCCCACATCCTTCCCGCCTCTCGCGACGCGCGCTTGCCTCCCCGGGAAGAACGTCGCCTCGTCGCTCTCCACCATCTCGTACCCCGCATCGCCGCCCTTCGCCGCGCCGGTGACCACCATGATGCGGTCCAGCACGCCGTGCACCACCTCGAGCCCGGACTTCTTGTCGCTGTACAGCACGAGAAGCCGCCGCGCGTTTCTCGCGCCGACGTCGCGCGTCTCGTCGAGGAGGACGACGTCGCCGACTTCAAACAGCCGCGCGGGCACGGGTGCGTCTTTGTTCGCGCCCATCGCTTTCAACACGCCCTGCAGCAAGGACGAGCGCGCGACTTGCACGTCGAGGCCGCTGGGGTTCGCCACGATCGCCGCGCAGTTCCCGTCGTCCTCGCGCGACACGTTGGCGAAGTTGTCGTCGTGCGAGCACAGGATCCAGGTGAGCACCTCCGAGAAGCCGAGCGCCGCCATCTCGCCGCGAACCAGGTCCGAGAAGTGGTTCAGGGGCTGCTGCGCGCCCACGGTGTTCACGGGCGGGATCGTGCGTTCGATGTTGTTGTACCCGTGCGCGATGGCGACGTCCTCGGCGATGTCGCACGCGTGCAGCACGTCCGACCGCGTGGGCGGGACCTCCACGCGGAGCATCCCGGTGTCCTCGACGAGCTTCGTCGGGAGCTGCATGCGGCAGAGGAGCGCCGCCATGTCCCGCGGCGCGATGTCCACGCCGATGCGCCCGTTGATGTACTTCGGGTCCGCCTCCACGAAACGCGTCATGAAGTCAGGGTACGTCTTGGTCTCGCCGAGCGAGTCCTCGACGTCCACGGGCTCCGCCGCGAACTCCACGGCGGAGTACTGCGAAAACGCCGCAACCACGGTGTTCAGCACAACCTTCGCCTTGTTCAGATCCGTCGCCGTGCACTCGATGAAGACATCCGTCGTGTCCAGGGTGATGGCGCTGTGCGCGCCGTTGATCAGCGGCGGCAACGAAAGCACCGTCCTGTTCGCGTCGTACAGCACCGGGAACACCGCGGACCCCTCGAGGATGTGCAGGAAGTGTTTCAGTTTCTGGTCGCTCTTGTAGTGCTCCATCAGCTCGGCGGCGGTGAACGATCGCG
>MDSV01169154.1_pt1 | contig 17631 bp, 16 predicted proteins | sample 810851 | NCBI WGS metagenome assembly MDSV01 (sample SAMN05326640, study PRJNA326480) | marine metagenome | isolation source: seawater | place: Atlantic Ocean: North East | collected 2012 | reverse complement strand
ATCTTCTATTTCCATCATTGCTTGATGTAAATTTGGATCTAATTTTTTATTAAGACAATCAATTGGTTTAATATTATTTTTTGTAAAAATTGAGATTAAATCTTTATTAATTATATCAAAATGCTCTACGGTTTTTTTTAATGCCTCAGTATCTTTAAGAGCTTCATCGCTCTCTAAAATTAATTTTGATCTTGCAAGGTTATCAATTAAATTCAAAGCTTCTTTAGCAAATGCAAAACCTCCATAATCAAATGCGTCATCTTTTTCTTTTTCAAACCTTCTTCTTTGGTTTTCCATTTCAGCAAAAGTTCTTGCAAGCTTATCTTCTAATTCATTAATTTTTTCCTCGGGAGATAATTCTATTTTTTCTTCTACACTTTTATTTTCCTCTTTTTTATCGTCAGATTGTTTTTCAGCTTCATTATTCTCATTAGAAATTTCAGCTTCAGTATTATCTTGGTTTAAGTTTTCTTCTTTTTCCATGTCAGTTTATATGGTAAGAAATTCTAGAATTGCTAGGTACTAATGAAAAATATTTCAAAATTGCTAATAGGGACCAATAACAAGGGAAAATATAGAGAAATCAAAGATTTATTACCAAAAAATATAAAAACACACTCAACATCTGAATTTAAACTTAAGAGTCCAAGAGAAGATGGGCTGACGTTTACAGAAAACTCAATCATAAAATCAAAACATTTTTCAAAAAAAACTAACTTGATATGTCTTTCTGATGACTCAGGTCTAGAAATAGATATCTTAAATAAATATCCTGGTATTTATTCAGCTAGATGGGCAGGCAAGGATGGAGATTTTATAAAAGCCATTAAAAAAGTTTATAAAGAATTAGATAAAAAAGATAACAACTGGAGAAAAAAAAAAATAAAAGCTAGATTTGTCTGTGCATTATCTATTTGTAATTTAGATAAAAATATTGCCTTAGTTGTTGGTAAAATTGAAGGCCATATTTCAAATGAACCCAAAGGTAAGAATGGTTTTGGATATGATCCAATATTTATTCCAAAAAATAAAAAAAAAACTTTTGGAGAAATGAAATCTTCACAAAAATATAAAATTGACCATCGTTTTCAAGCTTTTAAAAAGATTAAAAAATTTTTTTAATCTCTTTATTTTCAATTTTGTAGAAATTTAATTTATGATTAATTTTATTATCTTTGATTTCAAAAATACCTATTTTTCCTTTAAAAGAAGATTTTTTTTTAAAAATTCTGCTTACATCTGATAAATCATTTTTTAAAGATAAATAGTAAATTAGACCCAATAAATCATAACTTAATAAAGATAAGTGGGATGGATATTCATTATACTCGTCAAAAAATTTATTTTCATAATTTTCAAAATTAAGTTTATTTATTGACGGATAGTATAAAGGTTGAATATCGGTCTCTTTGAGTAAACTTTTATCAAACCATTGATTTAGAGTAATAAAATATTTATTGCTTGGTATAACGTCTGTGTACAATAAAGATGTGCTTACACTCCTTAGACTTTCATCAAAATCAGCAATTACTACAGCTTCAAAATTTAGCCCACCTAAAGTATATCTTTGTTCAAGTTTTTTTATTTTTTTTTCTTTATTTTGATCTGAAGATTTTTTTATTCTATTTATTTCATCTTCTAAATTTTGTTTTCTGATCTTATAGTTTGTAATATCCTCAATTTGATTAGTTAACTTGGTTGGATCAGCATTGTATAAATACTGTTTAAAAACATTAATTTTAGATTTTTTTACACCTTCTTTAATTTCAAATTCAAAATCTTGCATTGGTATTAAAAATATAGTTTTTTTTATTCCTTTTAATTCAAAAAATTTTTTTATAGTTTTAAATTGAGATGTTGAATTAATTCCTGCCGAAATCACATTTGAGGGCAAATCTAGAGTTCTGTTAGTTAATGATAAAAAAGTTAACTCTTTAATTTCTCCTAAATTCGATAAACTATTATAGAATACAGGTCCAATTACAATATTTACACCTTGCTCTTTTAATTCTTGCGCTGACTTAAGAGCTTTTTCAGGTTTTGATGCTGTATCTTTTGGAATAATTTCAATATAGTCATTGTTAATATCTTTAACTGCTAATTTAACAGCTTTTATAATTGATTGACCCAAATCTTTATTTGTACCCGATAATGGAACAAGCAAACCTATCTTCATTTTTTCTTGTTCCGCCATTGTGTAGGCGTTAAGTAGAAACAGATTTAGTATTATATAAAAAATAATTTTGATAAATTTATTCATTTTGGTGATAATATAATATTTTTTAAACTTAATTATGATTATTAAATCACAATCTAAAACAAAAATTATTCAAAATAGTCTTTATTTAGTATCAACTCCCATAGGTAATTTAAGGGATATTACTTATAGAGCAATTGATACGCTTAAAAAATCAGACTTTATTTTATGTGAGGATACCAGGGTGTCTCAAAATTTATTGAATAAATATGAAATAAAATCAAAATTAATCTCAAATCACAAGTTTAATGAAAAAAAAAATTTAAAAAAAATAATTGAATTATTAAAATCAAACAAAATTATTTCTTTAATCTCCGATGCTGGCACACCAAGTATTTCTGATCCAGGAAATATTTTAATTAATGAATGTATAAGAAATGATATTAATATTGTACCAATCCCTGGTGCTTCAGCAGTGGCCACAGCGGTTTCAATAAGTGGTTTTTCAGAAAAGTTCTTTTTTTATGGTTTTTTTCCAGAAAAAAAAAAAGATTTAATTAGTGATTTAAAAAGTATTTCAAATATTAATAGCTCAATAGTTTTTTTTATATCACCAAAAAAAATTAATAAAATAATCCCTGAAATTAAAAACTTTTTCAGTAATAGAAAAATAATTTTTTGTAGAGAGATATCAAAATTTTATGAAGAATTTATAAGAATTAATGTTGACGATTTAAAACCTTTTCTTAAAGAACCCAAAGGTGAATTTACTGTCGTAATTTCTGAGAAAAAAGATAAAAAAAAACACTCTAAAGAATTAAGTGAATCAGTTAAGAGTAATATACAAAAGATGATTAATAAATTAAGTTTAAAAGAAATTACAAATATTATTAATCAAAATAATAACATTTCAAAAAAAGAGATTTATAATTATTGTTTAAGATTAAAAAATGAAAATTAAATTTATATTTATAATTTTGATAGGAATTTTATTTTCAGGATGTATTGGTCTTTCATCAAAAGGAGTTTTTGGGACAGGTGTAAGTGTAGCATTTGATCCACGTTCTGTTGGTACACAAATTGATGACTCAATTATGCAAAAAAGTTTTTCTGCTAGATTGATTTTGAAAAATAAAAACTATGTTTTATCTGTAAAAACTAAAGTAATTGATGGAAGAATTTTTATAACAGGTAAAGTAGATAATCCTGAAGAAAAATTGCAAATAACAAAATTAGCATGGGAAACAGATGGTGTTAGGTCAGTAAGAAATGATATCAAAATTAAAGAGAAATTTAATTTTAAAAGATCAGCAAAAGATATTTTAATCACATCACAACTTCGAACAGCTTTAATTTTGAACAAAAATATTAAGGCATCAAATTATCAAATAGATACTTACAAAAAAAAAATTTTTATTTACGGTATAGCAATGTCATCTGAGGAAAAAAATTTAGTTATTAGTGAAGCAGAGGAAATTATTGATGTAGAGAAAGTCATTGCAAGTATTATACTTGTAGAAGATTTAAGAATTCAAAAAGATTAATATTTTTAATAATCTATTACTTCAGCAGAATACGCAGCTATAGAGGCTAAATTAATTATTTCAGATGTTGAGGATCTTAGAGGAGCAATTTCTATTGGAAGACCTAGACCAATTAGTAGTGGTCCGATTACTTTTGTATCACCTAGAGTTTTCATCATCTTATAAGAAATAGCTGCACTATGTTGCCCTGGCATAATTAATATATTAGCATTTCCAACAATTTTTGAAAATGGATATAGATCTTGATATTCTTTATTTAATGCCACATCAGGTTGCATATCGCCATCAAATTCAAACTCAACGTTTTTAAATTTCAAAATGTCAACAGCTTTTCTTATGTGTTTAGTTCTACTGGTGATTGGTTGACCAAACGTTGAATGAGATACAAAAGCTACTTTTGGATCAAAACCAAATAATCTTACTACTCTTGACGCTGAAATGGCTATTTCAGCCATTTGTTCTGACGTTGGGTATTCATGAACACTAGTATCCGCAACAAATATAGTTTTTCCTTTATGGACAACCATATTTAAGCCAAACATAATTTCACCATCTCTTACGTTAACTACTTGTTTAATTTTTTCCAATGAAGACCCAAATCTTCGAGTATTTCCAGTTACAGCTCCATCTGCATCCCCACAAGCAACCATACTTGCTGCCCAAATTACACGATCATTTCTGATAAGTTTATCACAATCTTTTTCAAGCAATCCTTGTTCTCCCTGAAGCTTTTGAAATAAGTTTCTTACATATTTATTCCTTTTTTCTAAATTCTTAGAATTTATAATTTCAATATCAAAATTTGCATTATAACCAATTTTTTTTATTAGTTTTTTTATTTTTTCTTTTTTTCCAACTAAAATCGGGATCCCTAATTTCGAATTTTTAAATGCAATTGCGGCCTTAAGAGTATTTTCATCTTCTCCGTCAGAAAATACAATCCTCTTTTGATTTTTTTTAATAAAAGAATTAATTCCCTGCATGATAGTAACTGTAGGATCTAAACGTTGTTTAAGTTGATCCTTATAGATTTCAAAATTATCAATTTTTTTTCTAGCCACTCCACTTAAAATAGCTGCCTTTGCAACGGCCGAAGGAATTACACTTATTAATCTTGGATCAAATGTAGATGGTATGATGTACTCTTTTCCATAATGAGGCCTCTCACCTCCCATGGCAGCTACAACCTCATCAGGAACGTCTTCTCTAGCTAGTTTTGCTATAGCTTTTGCTGCGGCTACCTTCATTTCTTCATTAATTGTTTTTGCTCTAACATCTAACGCTCCCCTGAAAATATATGGAAAACCTATTAAATTATTCACTTGATTTGGATAATCTGATCTACCAGTTGCTACGATTGCATCTTTTCTTACTTCGCTTACTTCTTCAGGTGTTATTTCTGGATCAGGATTTGCACATGCAAAAATTATTGGTTTTTTTGCCATTAATTTTACGTGTTCTTTCTTTAGTGCACCTTTAGCAGATAAACCTAAAAAAACATCCGCACCTTTTATAGCCTCTTTAATAGATCGAAGTTTTGTATCAATAGCGAATCTTGATTTCCATTGATCAATTCCATTTTTCCTTCCTTTGTAAATTACTCCTTTTCTGTCTATCATGATTATATTTTTAGGTGGTACACCTGATTTTTTGAAAAGCTCAGCACACGCTTGAGCTGAAGCACCAGCACCATTGACAACTATTTTAATTTTTTTAATTGATTTACCACTTACATCTAATGCATTAATAAGTGCGGCCGTTGTTATGATAGCCGTACCATGTTGATCATCATGAAAAACTGGAATATCTAAAATTTTTTTTAATTTTTGTTCTATTATAAAGCAATCTGGTGCTGCGATATCCTCTAAATTAATACCACCAAAGCTTGGAGAAAAATTTTTAATTGAATTAATTATTTCTTCTGCATCATTACAGTCAATTTCAAGATCGATAGAGTCAATATCTGCAAATCTTTTAAATAAAACTGCTTTCCCTTCCATCACGGGTTTTGAGGCAAGAGCACCTAGATTGCCCATTCCTAAAATTGCTGAACCGTTACTAATAACTGCAACTAAATTTCCTTTACTTGTATAGTCATATGCTGCATCTGGGTTTTCGCTAATTTTTTTTACTGGTGCAGCAACTCCAGGGGAGTAAGCAAGAGCAAGATCTCTTTTGGTAGTCATATTTTTTGAAGATATGATCTCAATCTTGCCAGGTTTTGTATGTTTATGAAAATCTAGAGCTTCTTTATCTGTGTAATGATCAATCTTTGTTTTCTTCATTTTTGATAATAAGTGTACAATAGGATAAATTTTACACTAATATGATTTATGAACTTAATTAAGTCAACAGGCACATTTGGGTTTTATACTATCATTAGTAGATTGCTTGGTTATTTAAGGGACATTCTTATTGCTGTTTTCCTAGGAACTGGACTGTTAGCTGATGTTTTTTTTGTAGCATTTAGAATTCCAAATACTTTTAGAAGATTATTTTCTGAAGGTACTTTTAATGCAGCGTTTGTTCCAAGCTATTCCTCAGAAATACCAAAAGGAAGAGTAAAATCAGATAAATTTGCTAACAGTATTTTTAATCTTTTATTTTTATCTTTGTTATTTTTAACAATTATTATCCAAATTTTTATGCCTGCCTTTGTTTCAATTATTGCACCAGGGTTCGTCAATGATATTGAAAAAATAGAAATAGCAATCAGTTTATCCAGAATAACTTTTCCTTTTTTATTTTTTATTTGTTTGGCATCTTTTTTTTCAGCGATCTTAAACTCACATAATAAATTTGCTGCTGCATCAGCTGCTCCAATTATATTAAATATTATTTTAATCTTAATATTATTATTTGCTAGTTCATTGGGAGATCAACTAGTTTATTATTTGTCTTATGGGGTTTCATTCGCTGGAATTTGTCAATTATTATTTTTATATAAATTTGTAAAAAATTATTATTCTTTAAAATTTAATTTTAAAATTAAGATTAGCAATAAAGTTAAATTTTTTTTTAAAAAACTCTTACCAAGTATTTTTTCTTCAGGAGTTACGCAAATAAATATTTTGATAGGAACTATAATTGCTTCCTTTCAAGCAAGTGCTGTCTCTTATCTTTATTATGCAGATAGAATATATCAAATAAATTTAGCTATAGCTGGTATAGCTATTGGAGTCGTTATTCTTCCGCAATTATCAAAACACATTCAACTTAAAAAAAAGAAGAAAATTTTACTAATTCAAAATAAAGCCCTTGAGTTAAGTTTTTTTTTAAGTCTTCCGGCAACTATTGCATTAGCAATTGGGTCTGAACAAATAATATCTGCATTATTTGGTTATGGATCTTTTGACAAAATATCAGTTAAAAATTCCAGTTTAGCACTGCATTATTTTGCTTTAGGACTACCCGCCTTTGCTTTAATCAAAGTTTTTTCAAGTTTTTTCTTTGCAAATCATGATACCAAAACACCATTTTATATTTCATTAATTTCAGTGATGCTAAATATTTTCATTAGTGTTTACTACTTTAATCAAATTGGTTTCATTATAATTCCAATTGCAACATCTATTTCCTCTTGGTTTAATTCTATAATATTATTTATATTTTTAAAAAATAGAGGATTATTTTTCTTTAATGAAATATTTTTTGTTAAATTTATTAAGATATTATTCGCATCTAGTTTTATGGGGATATTTTTTAATTTTTTATTAAATTATTTTGAAAATCAATTATCTTTTGATGTAGGTATTAAATCCATGTATTTAGTTTTAATTGTTATATTAGGTTTATTGTTTTATTTGATTATTTGTTACGTGATCAAAGCTTTCAAAATAAGTGATATTAAATTAAAGTATTAATTTTATGAGTAAAAAAATATTTTCAGGAGTTCAGCCTACTGGCAATCTTCATCTAGGAAATTACTTGGGAGCAATTAAAAATTTTGTAGAACTTAGTAAAGAGATTGATACTAATTGTATTTTTTGTGTTGTTGATTTACATGCTATTACAATTAAACAAGATCCTAAGGAATTAAAAAATAATATTAGGGAGACAGCAGCAACCTTTGTTGCTAGTGGAATAGATCCTAAAAAAAATATAATTTTTAACCAATCTGGTGTTCCTGCTCATGCTGAGGGAGCTTGGATATTAAGTTGTATCGCTCGGATGGGTTGGTTAAATAGGATGACACAATTTAAAGAAAAAGCTGGAAATGATAAGGAAAAAGCTAGTATAGGTTTATATTCATATCCTGTTTTAATGGCAGCTGACATTTTATTATATGACGCTACCCACGTACCAGTAGGTGATGACCAAAGACAGCATCTAGAATTGTGCAGAGATATTGCTCAAAAGTTTAACAATGATTTTAATGTTAAAAATTTTTTACAAGCTCCAGAGCCTTTAATTCAAAAAGAATTTTCTAGGATAATGAGTCTTAAGGATGGTTCAAAAAAAATGAGTAAATCAGAAATATCAGATTTAAGTAGAATTAATTTAACTGATGATAAAGATCAAATTATTAATAAAATTAAAAAGGCAAAAACAGACCCAATGCCTATGCCAAAAGATGCAAATGAGCTTAAAACAAGACTGGAAGCAAAAAATCTTTTAGGAATTTACTCAAGCTTAACTAATTCCACATTACAAAATTCTATAGAGATCTTTGCAGGAAGAAACTTTTCCGAATTTAAAGAAAAATTAGTAGAGGTGCTATTATCTGAAATAGATCCTATATCAAAAGAAATAAATAAACTATTACAAGATAAATCGTATTTAGATAAAATTCTTCTAGATGGAGTTGAAAAGGCTAATTTGATTGCGTCAAAAAAGATAGAAAGTATAAAAAAGATACTTGGTTTCTAAAATAATCTATTATCGAGTTTTAATTTTTAAAATAATAACTATATTTATAATATGTTTGTACAGACTGAAATAACTCCAAATCCAAATTCATTGAAGTTTCTTCCAGGAAAAAAGGTCTCCAATATTGGACCTTATGAAGTGACAGTAAAGGATAATGTTCAAAACGAGTTAGTTAGAAACATACTGTCAGTAAATGGAGTAGAGGGAATTTTTTTAGGAGAAGATTTTATCTCTGTAAATAAATTTGATAAAATAAAATGGGAAGAAATCAAACATATAGTAATTTCATTAATTAACGATTTTTACGCTAGTGGTAATGAGTATGTGATTGATCATGAGCAAACGGAGGATAAAAAAAGTTTAAATGAAATAGAGGAAAAGATAGTTAAAATTTTAGATCAAAAGATAAGACCAGCAGTGGCAAAGGATGGTGGGGATATAAAATTTATAGAGTTTAAAGATGGAGTTGTTAAAGTACAGCTACAGGGAAGCTGCTCAGGCTGTCCAAGTTCTACTATGACTTTAAAACAAGGTGTTCAAAACCTTTTGTGCCATTATTTACCAGAAGTAAAGAACGTTGAGGCAATTTAAAAATGAAAATAAAACCTGATAAAAAAAATAGTAAAAGAAAAATTAAGGTTAATAAAAAGATTAATTTTCAAAATAAAATTAATTCTTTATCAAGAATTTTTTTGAGTAGTTTTATAATTGTTGGTTTTTTTTATATTGTGCCAATAGTTGGTGAATATGTAGAAAATAATATTTTAACTAGTAAAGAATTTACTAATAATTCAAAAAAAGTTTTAGCATACACTCTTAATAAAAAAGATAGCATAAATACAGAAAATGATATCATAGATGAAAAGGATTTGTTGTTAGACATTTTTAGTTTAAATGACTTAGAAACTGATACTGTTAGGCTAAGTGCATCAACTATAAATCAATTATTTCAAGATACAGGATATAATTTAAAAGATGTAAGAGAAAAAAAGTTAGTCAAGCCAGTCGCTTTAACCCTACTTCCAGAAGAAATTAAAATGATTGAAGACACTATCAAAAGAAAAGAATTATTTATTCAAATTGTATTACCTTTAATACTAAAAGAAAATAATAATATAAGAATTGATAGAAAAACACTTTTTAGCATCATAAATAAAAATAATAATTCAGATTTAGAAAAAAAATGGCTTGAAAAAAAATATAAGCAATATGGAATTAAATCAAAAGATTTATCTGAACTGAAAGTAAGAATGGATGAAGTTCCCGTTTCATTAGCAATTGCACAAGCTGCAAAAGAAACTGGTTGGGGCACATCAAGATTTGCTCAGGAGGGAAATGCTTTATTTGGACAATGGACATGGTCTGGTGAAGGTTTAAAGCCAAAAGATGCTGATGTAAACAAGGGTCACAAAGTAATGAAATTTAACGTTCTTCAAGCATCTGTAAGAGCATACAAAAGAAATTTGAACACTCACTCAACTTATAAGGATTTTAGAAAAGCAAGAGCAGAATTAAGAGATCTAGGAAAACCATTGGATGGTTTGAAGTTGTCTGAACACTTAGATAAATATGCAGAAACAGGAGCCAAATATGTTGCTGTTTTAAAAAAAATTATTATTCAAAATAAATTAAAAGATTTTGATGATGCAAAATTATTACCTTCCAGTGTAGATTTAGAAAGTTTGATTTAATTTTCTTTTATAACAAATTGTGTACCAAACCATCTCCATTTTCCGTTATCATTTAATGAACAATTAATTCTACCTCTCCTTGGAGAAAATTTATCTCTAAAATTGATAGTAAGAACATCATCTGTGATTTCAATTTTAGATTTCTGCCAACTATTAGCTTCATTTGAATAACAGCTGATATTATTTAAATTACTTTGATCTTTAAAGAATTCAACTTTAAATAAAGGAGGATTATTTTTTTTATTTAATTTTTTTTCTAATGGAATTAATTTTTTGTATTCTAGTGGATATGATTTAATAATAGACTTAAATCTATCTATCTTACCATAGTTTTCGTTAATTGGAAATCTTGGTAATTCATATTTATTTTTATTTTTATCTATAACTCCGGAATGTTGGCCAAATGCAAAATCAAAGTTTTTTGATATATATTTTTGCATAAATTCTGAATATTCACCAAAGGGGTATGAGAATAAATTTGGTACATATCCGAGATGTTTTATAAATTGCTCATTTGCAAGTATAATGTCATCTATAAATTCGTCATTAGTTTTATCTATCAGGTATTCATGAGAATGAGAGTGATGCCCTATAAATACAAACATCTCATTTTCTAATTCTCTAATTTGCTCCCATGTCATATAACCTTTTTTACCCACAGGTTCTGTAGAAACAAATAGTATAAATGGAATTTTATTTTTTTTTAAAAATGGCCAAGCTTCAGTATAAAAAGACTCAAAAGCATCATCTATAGTGAGTAGTATTATTTTTTGATTTCTTGGAATATTAAATTCTTTTTTAAAATTAATTGGGTTATAAAAATTATAACCAATTTGTTTAATTGTTTTTATGTGTTCTTTAAAAATATCCATCTTAATATTTGTTGAGGGGTACTTATTTTCGTTAAAACGATGATACATAATAGCCAAAATACCCTCATCTTTAGAATAATATTTGATATTATTTTCATCTGATTTAGAATTTATATTTATGAAAAAAACTAATATTAATACACTTATAATTGATGCAGCTAATGAAAAAATTTTCTTAATGATCATCACTATTGATAATACTTATAGTATTACTCATGATAATAGTAAAATTAATTACGAAAAATTAACCATATTAGTTAACGATTTTTTATATTCAAAAAATTTAGAATTGAGTAATATCAGTGAAATTTATGTTAATAGAGGACCAGGAAGTTTTGCTGGGATAAGAAATTCTTTATCTGTGGTTAAAGCCCTTAACTTAGCAATAAATATAGATTATTATTGTTACAGTCACGTTGATTTTAATGATGAAACTGATTTTAAACATGAGAATATCCCAAATTTGTGTGATAAATTTAACATTAAAAAAAATTTGATTAAACCTATTTATATAAGCTAAGTTAAAGTATGTCAGAAACAATTGAAGAAAAATGTTTATCTAAAGGTGTCAAACTAACTGACCAAAGAAAAATAATTGCACAAGTGATTTCAGAGTCAAAGGAAGCTTATGGTGAGTCAGATCATCCAGATGTAGATGAATTGTATAGTAGAGTTTCTAAAATAGATCCTAAAATTAGCATTGCGACTGTTTATAGGACAGTCAAACTTTTTGAGGAAGCAGGTATTTTAGCAAAACATGACTTTAAAGGCGGTAAAGCTCGGTATGAGGCAATGATTGAGAGTCATCATGATCATTTAATAGATGTTAAAACTGGAGAAATAATTGAATTCGTAGATGAAGATATTGAAAAATTGCAAAAAAAAGTTGCTGAAAAGTATGGTTACACTTTAGTTGATCATAAATTAGAATTATATGGCGTAAAGAAAAAATCATAATTTAAAATGAATCAAAAAATATTTATTAAAACGTTTGGTTGTCAAATGAATGAATATGATTCTAATCGTATTTATGACACAGTTGAAAAAATTGGTTATCAAAAAACAGAAAATTATGAAGATACTAATTGTTATGTATTAAATACATGCCATATAAGAGATAAAGCAAAAGAAAAAGTTTACCATGAGATAGGAAGAGTAAAAAAATTTTTTAGATTTAAACAAAAACCTTTGGTAATTATCGCAGGTTGTGTTGCTCAGGCAGAAAATCAAGAAATGTTAAAAAGAGAACCATATATAGACTTAGTAGTAGGACCACAGTCTTATCATAAGATAAATGAGATGATTTTAAATTACCTTAAAAAGAAAAAAAAAATTGATGAAACAGAGTTTGATCCAATTTCTAAGTTTAAATATTTAAGTAGAATTAAAAACCAAACTAAAAAAATTTCATCATTTTTAACTATTCAAGAGGGTTGTGATAAGTTTTGTCATTTTTGTGTAGTTCCGTATACTAGAGGACCCGAATATTCAAGACCATTTAATCAAATAATTGATGAAGCAAAATTTCTAAGCGATAATGGTACAAAAGAAATCATCCTTTTAGGACAAAATGTTAATGCTTATGAGTATGAAGATAAGAAACTGTCAAATTTAATTTTTGAAATTGAAAAAATTCCAGAAATAAAAAGAATAAGATACACAACATCCCATCCAAAAGATATGACAGATGATTTAATAGAAGTTTATAAAGGTTCAGAGAAATTGATGCCACTTGTCCATTTACCGCTACAAAGTGGATCTAATAAAATTTTAAACCTTATGAATAGAAAGCATACAATAGAATATTATTTAAGAATATTTGATAAATTAAAAAAAATTAATAATAATATTGAATTTTCAAGTGATTTTATTATTGGCTATCCTGGTGAAAATAATATTGATTTTAACAAAACTTATGAAATTATTAAAAAAGTTAAATTTATTAACTCATTTTCATTTATTTTTAGCCCCAGACCAGGAACAGTTGCATCAAATTTAAATTTGATAGAAAAAAAAATTTGCATGGAAAGACTGGAAAAAATTCAAAATCAATTATATGAAAATCAAATAAACATGAATAAATCTTTAGAAGATAAGGTTATTAATGTTTTAGCAGAGAACCTTACAGAAGATGGTAAAAAAGTTTTTGGAAAGTCAGAATATATGACTTCAGTAATTTTTAATGGTAAAGATAAAGATATTGGAAAAATTGTGCCAGTTAAGATTATTAAGAGTAATAGAAGTACTTTATTTGGTGAGTTGGATGTTAATTTAAATCAAAAGGTAGCATAGCAATTGAGTAACTCAATTAATAAAAAAACAGATTCGTCACTAAAATTTGTTTATTCTGATAACAATTCTCTAAGTGTTATTTTTCACAATAACGATTTGTTAATTGGTGTAGTGGGAGAGTTTAACAAAAATCTTAAAGAATTAGAAAAAATATCTGGATCTAGTCTATACTCAAGAGGTAATTCTATAGTAATAAAATCAAGTCCAAAAAAAAATGAAATAATTAAAAATGCAATTCAATTTTTAGTAAATCAATATATTAACAATGGAAATATAGAAAGTAAGGATATAGTTTCATCTATAGATAATTTTATGATAAATGAAAAAGTAAAGAATAATAATATTACAGATATAATTAAAACACCAAAAAAATCAATAATACCAAGATCTGAAAAACAAAAAAAATATGTAAGAGCCCTAAGACAGGGTGAAATAATAATTTCAACAGGACCCGCAGGGACAGGAAAAACCTTTTTGGCCGTTGCCATAGGGCTTACAATGTTGTTAGAAAAAAAAATTGAAAGAATAATTCTATCTAGACCTGCTGTAGAAGCTGGTGAACGTTTAGGCTTTCTCCCAGGAGACATGAAGGAGAAAGTGGATCCATATCTAAGACCTTTGTATGACTCTCTTTACGATTTGTTTGATTTTGAAAAAATTCAAAGAATGATTGAAATTGGCGATATTGAAATAGCTCCTTTAGCCTTTATGAGAGGTAGAACTCTTAAAAATTCTTTTGCTATATTAGACGAGGCCCAAAATGCTACAGATACACAAATAAAAATGTTTTTGACGCGAATAGGAGAAAACTCAAAAATAGTCGTTAATGGTGATCCAACACAGATAGATTTACCAAACAAAGGTTTGTCTGGTTTAGACAGATCAAAAAAATTATTAGGACACATAGATGAAATTGCAGTTGTTGACTTTGATCACTCTGACGTTGTTAGGCACCCGCTAGTGTCTAAAATTGTCAAAGCTTATTCAGAAAATGATTGAAATATATGTCTTTTCTGATGAGAAGGCTTGGTCAAAAAAGATAAAAAGGAAAAACATTTTTTTTAAAAAAGTTTGCAATTCATTCCCAAAAAAATATCAATTTTTAAAAAAAAAGATTAGTCTTACTTTGCTTCTCTCTAATAATAAGAATATTAAAGAATTAAATAAAAACTTTAGAAATAAAAACAAACCTACGGATGTTTTATCCTTTCCTTTAAATAGTAAAACTAAAATTTCTAAAAAAGTCTATATTGGAGATATAATAATTAGTTATGAATTTATGCACCATCATAAGTCTCAAAATCAAGATATTTTTAAAAAGAAAGTCATTAAAACTTTTATTCATGGGTTTCTTCACTTGTTAGGCTTTGATCATATTAAGGATAGAGATTACAAAAAAATGTTAAAAGAAGAAGAACTTATTTATAATTCAGTAATTTCAAAGATTTATTAAGTTGAAAAAAAAAATTATTACAGACTCATTTTTTTTAATTTTATTGGGAATGGCAACGTCATTAAGTCTTCCACCATTTAATTATTTTTTAGTTAATTTTTTAACTTTTACATTATTTTTTGTATTTTTATTTAGAAGAATAAATACTCAAAAAGAAAAAAAAATTTTCTTTTTCTATGGATGGTTGTTTGGTTTTGGATATTTTCTAACAAATTTGTATTGGATATCAATTTCTTTAACTTTTGATGAAGATCTTAAATTTCTGATCCCTTTAGTTATTTTTTTAATACCAGCATTTTTAGCAATATTTTATGCGCTATTTGTTTACTTTTTTGTAATTTTTAAATCAAAAAGTATAATCAACTCATTTTTGATTTTTTCATTATTTTTTGCAATTTTTGAATTTATTAGAGGAACAATTTTAACTGGATTTCCATGGAATTTAATTGCTTATAGCTTTGCAAAACAATTAAAAATAATAAGCATAACCTCTTTAATAGGAACATATGGGTTCAACTTATTATGTATTTCGATATTTACAAGTCCTGCGCTTATTGTATTGAGACAGACTTATAGAGAAGTAGTAGTGTTTTTACTATTTATAACCACTTTGTTTATATTTCATTTTCATGGAAATCATTATGAGAAGAAATTTTCTAATTCAAATAAAGTTATACATGACTACAAAATAAGAGTGGTAGGTACAAATATTGGTCTTAAAAGGTTTTATTTAGATGCTGATCCTGTTTCTGTAATTGAAGAATTAATAACAGTTAGTAATCCAAATTTAAACGAAAAAACTATTTTTATTTGGCCAGAGGGAATACTTCCAAGTGTCTTTCAAAATGAACTAGTAGAATTTAAATGGTTATTAGAGAATAAGTTTAATAAAAATCACTTGATCGTTATGGGTATAAATAATGAAATGATGATTGATGACTCTTTAAATTACTTTAACTCCTTTACGGTGTATGATAATGAATTTAATTTGCTAAATTCTTACAACAAAATAAAACTAGTACCATTTGGAGAATTTTTACCTTTCGAGAGTATTTTGTCTAAAATTGGTTTAAAAACAATAACAAATAACTATCAATCTTTTACAAAAGGTGATCAAAGAAATATTATTGAGATTAAAAAAGATAATTTTTCTCTGAAAGTATTACCACTCATTTGTTATGAAATAATATACTCTGGTAAGATTTCTAGTGATAACAATTTCGATTTTATCATCAATATTTCTGAAGATGGGTGGTTTGGTAACTCTATAGGACCAAAACAACATTTTGTTCATAGTATATTTAGAGCAATAGAGAGCGGAAAATATATCGTAAGATCAGCTAATAATGGCACTTCAGCTATTATTAATCCTATTGGAGAGATCGAAAAAAGCCTAGATTTAAAGGATAATGGTTATATTGACTTTATTGAGAGAAAAAAAATACAACCGACAGTTTTCTCAAAATTTGGAAATAAAATTTTTGGAATATTAATTTTATTGTATATTTTTTTCATAATTTCAACTAGTTTTGACTTTTCATTTAATAGAACTAGTACAGGTTTTAAGAACAAATAAGAAAGGCAAAAAAAATGAGTAACCTAAAAAATTATCTTTTCACAAGCGAGTCAGTTTCTGAAGGACATCCAGATAAAGTATGCGATAGAATTTCTGACATGGTTGTTGATACATATTTAGCTATGGAGCCCCAAGCTAGAGTAGCTTGTGAAACTTTAACAACTACAAATAAAGTTGTATTGGCTGGAGAGACAAGAGGGCCTGATATTAATAAAGATGAATTAATTACTAATGTTAGAGATTGCATTAAAGATATTGGTTACGACCAAGATGGTTTTACTTGGAAAGAAGCAACTAAAATTGAAAGTCATTTACATTCACAATCAGCTGATATTGCAATAGGAGTAGACTCAGCAGGCAATAAAGATGAGGGCGCAGGCGACCAAGGAATAATGTTTGGATATGCTTGTAATGAAACAGAAGCTTTAATGCCAGCTCCAATTCATTATTCTCATAAAATTTTAAGATTGATGGCTCAAGATAGAAAATCCGGGAGTCTTAATGGAATAGAACCTGACTCAAAAAGCCAGATTACAATTGAATACAAAGATGGCAAACCATCAGCTGTAAAATCAGTAGTGATTTCTACACAACATTCTAAAGATATTAACTTAGCGAAGGTGAAAGAGCTTTGTATGCCATATATTGAAAAATCTATTCCAAAAAATTTATTAGGTAATTTAGATGAAAATGAAATTTATATAAATCCTACTGGGAATTTTGTTATTGGTGGTCCAGATGGAGACAGCGGATTAACTGGTAGAAAAATTATTGTTGACACATATGGAGGTGCAGCACCTCATGGTGGTGGAGCATTTTCAGGGAAAGATCCTACAAAAGTAGATAGATCAGCAGCATATGCTTCAAGATATGTAGCAAAAAATGTTGTAGCTTCAGGAATTGCTGATAAATGTCTAATTCAATTAGCATACGCTATAGGTGTCTCTAAACCTTTATCAATATATGTTGATCTGTTTGCTAATGATGAGGAAAAAAACAGACATGTTGAGAAATTGATAAATGAAAATTTTGATTTAAGTCCTCGTGGAATAAGAGAAATGTTAGGTTTAAATAAAGCAATATATCAAAAAACAGCTGCATATGGTCATTTTGGAAGAGAACCAGAGTCTGATGGTT
>MDSV01197710.1_pt1 | contig 17634 bp, 25 predicted proteins | sample 810851 | NCBI WGS metagenome assembly MDSV01 (sample SAMN05326640, study PRJNA326480) | marine metagenome | isolation source: seawater | place: Atlantic Ocean: North East | collected 2012 | reverse complement strand
TCAAGTATTCGAGCGTAGCAACTGCATCTTTAAAATCCTTATTCACTCTTGCCGATGTACTGTTATGTAATCTCATTATTCATTCTCCTCATAATACAAGTCAGCGTATTTGTTTAAGAGTTCTATCACGTTATCAATCTCCTTGATTGTAGCGTGATAGTTCACATGCGTTTCTAAAAGATGGTGTTGGTCTTTACAATTAACGTAGTCGCTATGTTCCCCCTCCTTCACCAATTCGAGTGTGGCAACTGCATTAGACAACATATCGTTTATTTCTTCTTTCGTTTTACCCACATTAATAAATCTACACATTTGCTCCTCCTATTCTATATCAAAATCATAAGATCGTATATTGCAATAGAGATCATTCTTGAGCCAATCGACTGCATCCTCATAGCTATGTGCCATAACCTCAATGTTAAGAGTGACAGTTAGACCAAATCCTTGCTCTTCTTCTTCTTCGTAATCGTTGTAATCTTTCGTTGTCATTTGCTCCTCCTATTTCTGCGTAATTGATTTCAAACCAAGACCACGCTTGGCGATCATCACAAGGGATAACACTTCGTCCCAATCCGATTTCATTTGCTCTACGTGTCCAACTTTTTCATGCTTGAACGTAAGCCTCATAACATCTGACTTACGTTCCAACCTATCCAACGCTTTGATTACGTTTTCTTCGTCTACATTCCAAGCATTTCTGTTTTCGATATTCATGTTTTGCTCCTATAAAAAATGTGGTTTCCATATTTCTTCACGACTACAAACTTCTTAGCCCAATAGGGCTTGACGTAGTTTGCATGGTAGTAAAGCACTTCGGGAGGAATGAAGAACCTCTCCCTCGTACTATCTTCGAGCGTGAGTTTCGCAATGTGTTTTGCTTTCTCCCACGCCTCCTTGTTCTTGGGAACGTCAGACTTACCATCGTTCGTCCAAGAAAACTGTCCCGATTGCCAAACGACATCGCATACAGAGTTTGGATACTGCTCGCTTGCCACTCGGTTCATCGTAACTTGGGCAACGGCATGTTGACCAAGTGTGCTTTCGCTTCTTGCCTCGAAGTATATATTCATAGCTAGGCAGGTAAGGGTTTCTATAATCATGCTCGATACGTCCCTTCTTGTTGTGATTTGGATAACGATTGTCTACTGCCTTGCAGACTTCTTCCACCTTTTCCAAATCGTTTCGTTTGATTTTGCGAAGCTTCACAACAACTCCAACTCTCCACCAGAAAGCCCCGTCACGATGAGGCATCAGATGTAACCAAGATTTTTCTACGATCGGTACAATCGTAGGATTGAATTTGGTTGGGAGCTTCACAGGTTTTTTACCCGGTGCCGTTACCGGGCCGCTCATTTCTTTGCTCCAAGCAAGATTGACGACAGACCTTCGAGCATTGACTTCGCAAAGTCTTTGCTTGACACATCTATCCATCCATCGGGAAACGTCTCATCACATTTGAGTTTATCCTCTTTGTAACGTGACATATCACAATCAAGGAACACGCCATACACTTCCGTACCCACAATGTCCTTCGCCATCTTGTTATAGAACTTGATATATTTGTATTCTTGTGTGGAGAAACCTCCATCCGTGCAGAAGAACATGATCCTACGATCAACGTCCATGTTCTGTAAGTGATACAACTCTGGGAGAATTGCAGGTATAGGTGTCGTCCCACCAGACCAATCACCCGTTAACGCAATCTTACGTTTCACATGATCCGTATTCCCACGCTCGTCCTCTCTCTTACACACCATTGTATAATTTGTCGATTGCCACCACACAAATCTGTATTTGACACTCGTTCTATATAGACACTCGTTGAATACAAGCAGACCTCTTCTTGCACTATCAAAGTGCATGCTCCCAGACGTATCCATCATCACGCTAATACCAACAGACTTGCTTTCTTCACGATGTAGCTTACGCCACACGTTCCTATCCCCTGCTACAACGCCACTCAATCTTCTACGATCAAGTCTGCCTTCTGACTTTGAACCTTCCCAGTAATCGTTACTCTCAGCGATCAGCAAGCGAGCAACCTTCTGACAGTTGGTTCGTATGTCTCCTCCTAACTGTTTCATATCTTTGTCGTATCGTCTGTCTAGGAACGAGGTAAAAGTCTCATGCAAGAAATTCCCATCGTAGAAAGAACCCACATCTCTCGATGCACACATGTATGTCTCCCTAATATCATCTTCATTATCTACATCTTCATGCCCATCAGCACCTTGATTGATGTGTTCGGACAACACATCTTCGAGCAACGTATTTATGTCCAAGTGTCCATAACCCCCATCACCTTTGCCTTGTCCATTACCTTTCTCTCGATCCATCTTCTTCTCTGGATCAATCGCACCTTTGCCTTTGCCTCCTGTTCCTCCCTTCTTCCCTTCCTGTTTCTCCTGTCCCTCTTCGTCACCTTGACTGCTCGTAGGAGTTGACATCTTCAGTTGTTTTTCGTCCGGCTGCTCTGTTCCCGGTAGTTTTTCTCCTCCGTCATTACAAGGCTTCGAGGGTTTTTGTGCTTGTGCTTTCTGCTTACGATTGTTTGAGTTCTTCTTCGCTCGGTTCATCGCCTTCCAAACTCTCTCGGTCAACGACCAAGTATCATCGGTGCTTTCCGTAGTCATAGCATCGTTCACAAACTTGTTTGCCTCCTCGTACAAATCATCGGGTAACGATCGGCAATAATCATCGAGTGCATCGCTCTTGTAACCCATGTGACTACGTGCAAGTTGCAGGATCGCATAACCCAACTCCTTTTCTATGGGGTCGTGCATACAATTTGTCTCTGCGTTCTCGATTTCGAGTACGCTATTGATTGTCTCTTGCAGATTACGTTTCGCACCTGCAAACTTGTTGTTGATCTTACGCTCAACCAATATGTCCTCCATACAGTTGAACACACTACGTTGCTCCTCCGATATGCCTTGACATCTTCTCTGCCAAACACCATCGTCTGTATGTTTTATGTGTCCGACCTCATGGATGTGATACCCACGCATGATACGCATTTGGTAATCGTCAAGTTCAGCATCGAGTTTCATAGCAGGTACGTTGATAGTATTATGTGTTGCATGTGCGCCCGTACCTTCAAACGTCGTTCTTACTTTCGACGCACCTAACGCTCTGCTCACACCTGCAAGTTCACGTTGCATTGCTAATGGATTATTTTGTTTAAACATGTGTAGCCCTCCTTAATATTCTGATGGTAAAAATATGGTGTATGAGTAAATTCCATTCTCTTGCACCCATAGAGTTAGTTTCTCATCGTCAACACGTGAGAAATCGAAGCTTGTGTATTCGTAAGGATGCATGAAGTAGAACTCTCCATTCCCATCCTCGAAGGTTAAGGTCGCTCCTTTGTCTCCGTCCTTCTTGAGAGTAACCACGAAGAAACCTCCCGAACCTTTTTCGCATTGTGTCAACACATAATTTCTGATGAAAACATCGATGTCGTGGACAAGCCAATGTGCCTTCATCTCATGCGCAATGTAGGCAACGCCTTCGGTCATAACGGATTTGGGTTCTAACCTAATGAACACACTCGAACCTGTGTATTGTGAAGTATCTAGTTTTGTATTTTGTACTGTCATGTGTAACCTCCTAGTTACGTTGAAGTTGATTAAGCTACTACTTTGTCAGCAATACCTATGATGGTATCCTTGTCGCTCTCATCTGCTGACATGATGACGTTCATTCTCATTGCCATCTCCGTTGCTTTCGCTACGGGAGTACCAATGCTTTCGTAGAACGTAATGATCTTCGCCATTGTGATAGAGTTACGAGGACTTATGGGCGTACTGATTGTGTTTGCCTTGTACGCCTTTCTGTATTGTGAAACGAACTCGTAGAGGTTCGCCTCACCTTGCTTGGAGAGAGCAGGGACGTGCTTCTTCACGAGTGCTAACTCCTTTCGTGGTGGAAGGTAATCAATATCAAGGAACACAGAGTATCTGTTGATGCTCGCTCTTGATTGAACCTTAACACCTGCGGAATACATACCCGTACTATCGCCACTACCTTGTGTGTTCGCAGTTGCTATGATCCTAAAGAACTCGTTAGGCACGACAATTCTACCTGCGTCCTCCGTGAGTAGTAACGGCTTGCCTTCGAGTACAGATTGTAATGCGTAGTTGATGTCACCACGTATCGCATCTGCTTCATCGAGCAATAGGATCGAAGGTGTCTGCATCGTACGTGGAACAATGCCCTCGTTGAAGAACGTGACACTTCCGTTCTCACCTTCTTGTATGTCCACCTTACCTATGAGATCGTAACGAGCCATGTCGCTATCGAAATTCACTCGACGTAACATCTGTCCCGTACGTGCGGCAATCTGCATAGCATGTGTTGACTTACCCGTACCCGTTTGTCCACTTATCCAGATGTTCTGATTGCTTTCCAACCCAAACAACGTGGCACTCAAAGCCTCCACATCGAACTGATGATGAATGTCCAACTTAGGAACGAACGGGTTTGGTGCATCCCATTGCCAAGTGTTGATGTCGAAGTTGAGCATGGAAGTCGCCCCTTGCACTCCGAACACCTGCTTGGCGTTCTTTCTCACGATCTTACCAGAAGGTATCGGCTCTACGTTTTTGCTATTCGAGGTGGTCGCTGTTATGACAGCAGGTACAGCAGGTGTAGCCGTCTGTTTCTGCTTGAGATCAGCAACCTCTTGTTTTGCTTGGTCTAAATCGCTTATCAGTTTACCGAGATCAGTAACCGATCCACCCGTTGCTTCCTTGATGAGAAGGTTTGCCATACCTGCCTTCGCAGGGTCTACGTTTATCTTCGAGGACTTTGGGTTTGTTGGTGTTGCTGGTTTCCCCGGGCTCACCGGGCTCGGCGGGCTGACGACTTTTGTTGGTGTGACTACAGGTTTGTCCATCGAAGGATCGATCTCACCTTTACGCCATTCAGTTCCCCATAGGATCTCCAACTTTGTACGGAAGTAAAAGTCCGTAAACGGATACCATGTCTGATCCGTAATCTCATCTGGCTTTACGGAAGTAAACGCACCATACAAGTGTGAGAAGATGTGACTATGATCTGGACTTGGATGTGTGATCGCATACGCAATAAACCCATTCATCTCTTTACTCATACGATCAAGTATCTGAGACGATGATACGTTGGGCATACTACGTGTGCTTACGTGTGGTGTAGTTGGGTTTACGAGTGCAGATGTCTTGGCACTCATCACCACCTTTTCCCACGCAGGTGAACCGAAAGGTTCGACACTTGTGATGATTGTCTTGAAGATGTTTTTAGCATCTCGCATATTGTAATTGTTTAGTATGTCATTGATTTGTGTCATGTATACCTCCTATAACACATAGTTGCTTTTACGACACAACGATAGTTGTGTCAAGTTTAGACAAAGAAAAAGGGATTAGCTAAGGTCAGCTAACCCCTTTAGTTCCCAATCCAAATCTTTAGATTTATCACCCGCCTACGGGCGATAAACTTTTATGCTTCACGCACTTTCTCGAAGTTAATTAGGTCAACACCACTTACACATTCGCTCGTAGGCTTCACGTGAAAGTCGCTATCCTCAAGGAAAGCAACACCATCACGACTTATACCTTCACGAACTGTGTCCCGTACAGCGTCGCCATCTTCGGCTTCGACTACCAACTGTACGTTCTGCATTTTATGTACGACCATTCTAGCTTCGACTACCCACTTAGGCATGAGCAACCTCCTTTAACCATGTTGGTTTACTACGATTTGTATACGTCATAGGACGTTTGAAAGTTGTTTGTTTGATGTTGTAGTAGTTACGATACGCATTTACGGGCAAATGTTCGTCCGTCTTACACATTTCGTAATGTACACCAAAGCATTGTGGGTGTTTCTTCTTGCTCGATGCCATGTTCATAAACTCATTGCAGTTGAACACGTAACGTAATGGATCAAACAATCGTGCGAATGAACCATGTATTGTACCGAACCTGTACGTGTGTTCGTTTGCCATAGCTAGAAAGTACGAGTAGGCAAATCGCATTGTCTCTTGCCCGGAACGTGTCCATACTGTGATGGGATGTTCGTCGTGCGTTGCTCGAAACAACGCCGTAGAAAGTTTGGGTTCGTGTTTGATTATGTTTGGTAACACTTGTCGTATACACGTAGAAAGTATCTGACCCTCTTCTGTTACCATCTTACGTATGTGCTGATCGCACATAGCTAACGCACTCTCCCTCGAATAGAGGGCGAGAATAAATCTGTTCATAACAGACCTCCTATGTTTGTTGATGTTGGATTATGGGAAGGTTAGTGGCAGATAACTGGACGCATTTCCCATGATGCTCCTGCCCGTTTTGGATCACCAGTCTTGTTGTCGAGTGGTGTCACCAAAAGTCCTCGTGAGTTACGGCTTACCTCAAAGATCATGCTTATGTCATCAAGCAGTTCATCTTCGTCTACCTCACCCACGAACACAACATCGAATGGCTTACGTTTGTTTGCACTTACAAACGCACTAGCAAATTCGAGTGCATCGTAATCGTTTACATGTGGTGTACTCTCGGATTGTAGCATCCGTACTATCATGGAATATCCTTTAGCAAGATCGCACTCTCGTACGAGTACACCCATGTCAGTTTCTATGTCGTTGAAAAGAAATAGCGTAGTCAATCATACACCTTGTTCGTTAATCGATCGTTAAGTTCTTCGTCAGTATATAATCCTACGCATTGTGGACATAGTGTTCGTCCGTTTTGTTCTTGCCAACTCCTTTCGTCTACGTCTGTACGTCTACATAGTTCACACTTCATTTTGATCTCGACGATGTGACTGACCCTCTTCTGACCAATCCCAAGTTTCTGTGGTCGATTCAACGCCATCATTCATATTATCGAATACGTATTTTTCTGCTTTGATCTTCGCACTTCGCATGTCGTGTGCTTTTACCTTAACTACATCCTCATAGGTTATAAGAACTCTAATGGTGTATGGTTTCTTTTCTTCTGTCCAATCGTAATCTTTTTCTGTCCAATCGTATTTTTCCATTAGTGTTCTCCCTCAAAGTGACACTCGCCATTCTTACGTATGCAATCAGCTATTTGTGTACCCAGTTGATGATCTGCGTAATCACGCAAGATGGTACTTCGGAATTGGTCAACGTCTAACGATGGAGCGACGGCTTTGACAAGTTCTTCGTCGTTGTACATATCCCGTTCCTTGAAATACGTATCGAGTTTCTCCTTGCACTCACCCAATCGTTCCGTGAGTGTTCCCAAGTGTTTCTCTACGTCTGGTAGCGTGTCCTTACTGAAACCCCAATCCGTATAGCAACCATCTTCATCATTTTCTGTATACTCTTCCCAATCTGGTGAGAAATCTTTTGGTGCATCGCTTGATTGAACTGCGAACCAGAACTTTCCCTCGATGTCTCCGCGATAATATCTACCCATTAGCTTCCTCCATTTTGTGTATTGTTTCCCAAAAATACCATCACTTCCATGTCAGTACCTCCTCGAAGCCAAAGTTTGCAACATCGTACGTTCCGTATGTTTTCCACAAGTCATCAATGTTATGAAACCTATTTTTGTCCCATGCAACGATGTATCCACGACCCAAGTTGTCCGTGTGATCCCAAGTACCCAGACTATCTAGTGTTTCATCTTCGTATCCTTCCATACTTGTTACGAATTGCTCTGCATCTTCGAGAAATTCTGTTTGTAACGCATATCCATCGAAGTAGAAACGACCATTGTACCTTCCGTACCATGTAACTAAACCTTCTCCCGATCTCTCCACAACGTCCTTGAAGCGTGAAACAGTAGGTTTGTTTCCATTGCCATTACCTTTACGTACCCACAAGCGCATACGATCGCCTACACTCGTAGACCTCGCGCTTCCGGGCGTAAGCATGGTGATGCCACAGTTCTTTGTCCAATCGGTATCAATGTGATTGGTCATTTTGAACGCATACGAAAGCATTTTGTTGCGATCGGAACGAGACAATGAAGGCATATCGTGTGGTATGTCTACGTCTGCTACGTTCTTTGGTTCGTCCTCGAACGCCATGTGTGTTACTGTTACTTTGTACTGCATATTATCCTCCTTTTGCAGTTACGGACACAAGCTCTTGCTTGCTCGTGTACCTTTGGTTTTCATCGTCTGGTGGTGTGTTGTTGAAGTTTGTCTCCAGATGTTTCACCAGATGCCTTACGTATGCAGTCAACCACGTATGGTTGAAGCATACGAATTGCTCGTCGCCATTGGCAAGTGCTTTTTCATACGCTTGCTTTAACACGGCTAAACGTGCAGGGGTCATAATCATACTGTTCAAGTGTTTGATCTCCTATGTTATGAAATGTCCACACGCCAACCTTGTTCGATAATCGCAAGGTATTCACCTGCTTGTTTGTGCTTTGGTAACTCGCTTTCTACGTCTGAGTACCATTGCGTGTGGTCTGCTAGAGTGTACAGATCATCAACTGACAAGTCGCCCTTGTCGTATGAGCTGCGCACGTTTGCAAACCTGTGTCCGACGTAATCACCATCAACTACGTCTGTTTGCTCAATTTCGTGTATCATATATCCTCCTTTCGATACGTTTACGTATGCATAAAACATACGGATATAGAGCAAGCGAACTTGCTCTATCTCAATGTGTTCTATTGGAAATCTATGACCCGTTCTGTGACGAATGGTACGAGGACGCAATGTCCCCAGATGATTTTGCCGTCAATCGTTCGATCATACGTTCCACATCCCGTTACCCAGTTGATAGCAACCCACGAAAACAGAAGTGCAATCACGATCGCTTGTAACATTTCAATCATGCGTTCGATCATGTACCTGCCCTCCGTGTTACGTAGTATGCAACGTAGTAAGCGTCGTCGTCGTTCGTGTATTCGTGATCTCCGTTGTCTTGTACGGGAACGATACGTTCGCTATACCTTGCACGTGGTACGGGTGGTAGTTTGTAAACGTCGTCTTTTGGTGTGTTGTTTGCGTACATGAATGTCTCCTTTCGTACGTTTGGACACAAAAAAACCCGTATGCAGAATACATACAGGCTAAAGCGTTTTACGTATCAAACGCTTTGGTATGGGCATACGATCGTATGTATGCCCACCCCAAAGAGTTCGGATTATCCGAGTGCTTTCACGAGGGCGATTTTCTCCTCACGTGTGAGGATACCTTTGCCCGTAGCAAGCTTTGCTTTCGCTCGTGTGAGGAAGTGTGCAGGTGCATTTGCGAAGGCAATTTGTGCCTGCGCAATCGCTTCAGCAGTTCTGTTGTCCTCTTGTACAGGTGCAGGTGTAGGTGTGCCTCCACATGCTTGAACAACGGCGTTCCAGTTACGTAGACGAAAACCTTTAACGCCTTTGGCGATGAAGGCGTTGGCACGTGCTAGCGCGTCTGCTTGTGTGCATGTGCCGTTTGCCAACATGTCGATTACGTCTTTGGCTGATGTTCCTGCGAGTGTGTTTGCTTGTGTCATGTGATTTCTCCTTCACGTTTGACGTTGACATTGAACCAGTTTCCAGAACTGGCATCAGCACTAAGCCAAGTCCTTTGGACTTATCACGTTAGGCAAGGACGACTGTGATGCGTAAACGCACTAACCTGCGGAAATGGTTAATGTTTTCATACGCACGGACGCAAATCCGAAACGTCTCAACCCCTCATTTCCCCTACGTAGGGAGTGCAAAAACAAGCAAAATCAAGGGCTTAGGCTCTACGATTGTCACTTTTGTGACAATAGGGGGGCGTACCGGGCGTCCCGCGAATTGATTTTCGTCAACGCCATTCTCGACCCCCTTAAAAAATCTGAGGAAAATTCAAAATGTCCAACAAAGAATACGAAGTAAGAGCAAAACTCACCCCTCACCAAGTGGCAAACGTACGTGCGGGTATAATGAAGCGTGTAACAAACCAGTTAGACGACGCACATTCTGTGGTTAAAGGCGAAATAGAGTGGTCGCCCACGCAAGCTAGGGTATTTGCGACTTTATTAAATAAAGTTGTACCCGATTTAACTGCGTCATTTGTGCAACATGAACACGCATTACAAGAAATGCCAGAAAAGATGTCCCGATCACAGCTAGAGATGATCGCTTCTGGCGTAAATAACATTATAGACGCAGATAATTCTGAAGAAGTTAAAGAGGATACACAATGAGCCTTACTGCACAGCAAGCAGCACAGCATTTACTACGTTTAAAAGCGGCAGAAGAGGGGTTTTTAGGGTGGGTCAGACTAGTTCAGCCTAAATGGGTACTACCTTCGTTCCATAAGCACCTAATAAAAGCCCTCGATTTGCTAGAAAAAAACGAATTAACCTCTCATTACGGCAAATCCGCAGCTGAACGCCAGAAAATAGAGAAAGTTCCCGTACGAAACCTACTGATTACCATGCCTCCCCGTCATGGAAAGTCCACATACGGAAGTGTTTTGTTCCCTGCGTACTTTATGGCTAAGAAACCCAACAGGTTTCTTATGTCTACGTCCTACAATTCGCAACTTGCTACCGACTTCGGGCGACAAGTACGTGATTTGTGCCAAGAACCCGTCGTATCGCAGACATTTCCAGACTTTGAGATGTCCCCGGACAGTCGAGCCGTAGATCAATGGCGTACTACGAGTGGTGGTGCTGCCTATTTTATAGGTGTTGGTGGTACAACCTCTGGTCGTGCCGCAAATATGCTAATATTTGACGACCCATTCAAGTCAAGAGAGGAGGCAGAGAGTGCAACACAACGCAATAAGGTATGGAATTACTACGTTTCTGCCCTATCCACTCGTTTACAGCCCGATAATGATGGGACACCACCCTCACAAATACACATACAAACACGATGGCATCCCGATGACCTAGCAGGTCGCCTTATGCAGACCGACGATTGGAGCGAAGGACGTTGGTTACACATTAATTTTAAGGCGATCGAGGATTTAGAGATACCCGGAGAGAAAGTTAGCAGGGCGCAACTACCCAAAGACGACCCTAAATACCTCGAAGGCACAAAATTACAGAAGTTATCGCATGGTAAGAGGTATATAACTAAGACAGTTAAGACAGCTTTGTGGGACGAAAGGTTTTCTTTGGAAGATTTAGAAAGAAGGCAACGCCTCAACCCACGAGAGTTCGCCTCTCTCTACCAACAAACCCCCTACATAGAGGGTGGTAACTTAATTAGGTCGCATTGGTGGAGAACCTACCCATCTGACATGAAGCCAGAGCGATTTGTTTCATTAATAATAGCCTGTGATACAGCCTTTAAAGCCAAAGAAGATAATGATTACTCTGTTATGCTTGTTATGGGACTAGATACTTCGGGTGATATATATGTTGTAGAGAACCACAGAGGTCGCTATGAGTTCCCAGAACTAAAAAAACGTATGATTACCCTCAATAATCTATGGCGAGGTAAGGGATTAAGGGGGATATATATAGAAGATAAGGCATCCGGGCAGTCGCTTATACAGGAATTAAAAAGAGAGAGTGGCGTATCTGTCATTCCATACAAGGTATCTAACGATAAAGTGTCTCGCTTAAATGCAGTCCTTCCTCTTATAGAAGGGGGACGAGTTTTCCTACCATCTACGGCAAACTGGCTAGATAACTTTTACGATGAGTGCCAAACATTTCCTAGCGGTACTTATGACGACCAAGTTGACGCTTTATCGATAGGACTAGATGTGCTTGCAAGAACACCCGCAACTGGCGAATACTACAAACCCCCTGCCTTTACTCTCGATTTTAATGACAAATCTTTTTGGTCAAATCCCAAAGAATTTGGAAAAGGTAAAAAGCCCACATGGAAGGGTTGGGGTGAATAATAAGGACGACTACAGACAACTAAGAGGTTAGGTTTTCAACATGAACACCACAGTAACAACGAACTATAGAGCCGAGTACCTTCCGGGTGACGATGGTATTATTGTCGATCTGTCAGAACATGCAGATCGTTTAATGGCTTATGAAGATATATCTTCAGAATTATCAGAGGAACAGGAGCAGCGTTTAGTTAATTATATTAAGTCAGCTATGCAGATGTCCTACGATCGCATCTCCCGTAGGTACGATCATTGGAAGGAAGCTGACAGGGCGCACGACGTATATGTACGTCCAGACGCAACAGCCTTCAGAGAGAAAGCTGTCATTGCAGATAGTCGTGCCATAGCTGATACAGTTCTTACTTATTTAATGGCTGCCCTTACGGGCAGAAACCCGATGTTCCAACTCGAAGGATTAAATAGGCAATCGAGAAAATCATCAGCTATTATAGAACGTCTCCTTCATCAGCAGATGCGACGTACGGCAGGTGAAGCCCGTATAGCTCAACATCTTTTAGATAGTATTCGATATGGCTACGCTCCTACAAAAATTATATGGGACGCTGATACTCGAACCAACGAGATTGTAAACTTCGATCCACGTAGAGTTTTCCATGATCCAAGAATACAATGGGGTGATTGGGACAAGATGCAGTTCATAGTTTTCTCTGACTACTCTTCCTACGATGCTTTGAAACAATCTAAGATGTATCCGAAGCTAGACGTATATCCATCTTTACGTAACAGATTAAGTCCTCCATCTGGAGGTTGGGATGCCCATACTTGGCATCAAGAAAAGGGACGTGGTTTATCTATCGACCCTGCCGAACGTAATCGTAGAGAGAACGGGGGTTCTTTCTTTGCGTTAGGGGATAGCCGGGTTGTCGATGAATGTTGGATTAGACTGGCAGGATATGAAGTTAATCTACCACAAGTGGATCAGCTTTGGTTAGTAGCAACAGTATTAGATGAGCATGTCATCATACGATTTCAGCTTAATCCATACGGCAGACAATTCCCGGTAGCGATCGGTGGACTGTATCAAGATGCCCACAAATCCTACGGGCAGTCACTCTACGATCTTATACTACCATTACACGATGTAGCTACGTGGCTTCTACGATCACGTATAGATAACGTACAGGCGGCACTTTCTAATTTAATTTTTGCCGACCCTTCTCAGATAGCAATGAACGATCTCATTGATCGTAACCCACACGGGATTGTTAGAACAATGCCCGGCACCGAGCCCGGTAAAGGCATTTTCATTGCCCAAGTACCAGATGTAACAAAGGGACATTGGAATGATATACAGGCTATGGGTCTACTGAAACAGCGCTTGAGCGCTGCTTCAGACGCACAGCAGGGAATACCGACAGCCGAAGGCGGGGTAAGAACAGCTACAGAAATACAGAGGTTAACACAATTAGGATCGCAAAGACTTGGGGTTCTTTCCAGAATTATATCCTCTACGTCCATACGACCGATGGTTCGTATGATGGTATCGAACATACAGGATTTCTTTTCAGAGGATGGATCAATTAGGATTGCCGCCAACGATAGTGCTGCTGAAGTATCTAATATGGTGGATCAAGGATACTTAGATTTTGGATTAAAGGACATACAGGGTGAGATAGATTATCTAGTCGTAGACGGAACATTACCGCTCGAACCCGCTCGAAATGCCGAGACTTGGATTAATATGCTTAAAATCCTAAACGAAACTGGTATGGCAATGGAATACAATGCAGGAAAGATTGTAGAAGAAGCCATACGATCAATGGGTGTATCAGACCTAGATCAATTTAAAATCTCAAAAGAACAAATGAAAGAAGGTCTACGTCCTTCACAACAGATGATGTTGATGGAGAAAATGCGTGGGGCAAGTGTTAAACCAAATGAGCAAGTCCAGAAGGAAGTAGAGAAAGGTAATCTAGTTCCTCTTAAAAGGAGGGCAGAAGATGAAAACCGACAGTCGTAATCTAGCTTCAAAGGTAGAAGCCGTTATCAGAGAATATACTGATGCCAGAATAAATGAAGAATTAGCACCATTAAGGGACGACATAGCTACCCTTAAAGATGCTATATTGCGTTTAAGAGAAAGTTTACAGTCTGATTTGGGCAATGTTACGGGTCGTATGACAAGCATGGAAACATTGGTCAACATGTCCACCTCAAGATTAGCTAAACTTAAAGAGATTGCAAAAGAGGTTAAATAATGGCTTTTACTAGAGTTCCTTCGGAACAGCTTAATTTTAGAAGTGCAAGTACAGGTACGCATTTATTAGATACTTACTTGGAGGACTGTGAAAAAGGCGGAATAACCTTATCGAATTTGCTGAATAAAATATTTAACGAAACAACAGGTGCTATAGATGTTTTCACATTTAGTTACGATAATACTAGCGGAAACGAAAAACTGTTCCTCAAAATTGGGACGGATGGGGCAACCAATGAAATTGCTTCGTTCACTCAGTTATTTTCCGACCTTAATTCCTTTAAAGCTACCGCGCTTGCGGATATGGAAACCAAAAGGGTTAATGCCGAAAATTCGGCTACCAATGCTTCGACTTCCGAAACCAATGCCCTTTCTCACAAAAATGATGCAGAAACTGCGAAAACTGCTTCAGAAGCCGCTCGTGATCTTTCGCAAACTTACGCCAACCAAGCGTTCCAAACAACCCCGACAGTAATAGGTCAAGGCATATTACTAGCACAGTTACATGGTTCGCTCTTTGATGGGAGTACATTAAGTGCCTAACATATCTACATCCGACCAACAGGCTCTAGCAACAGAAGTTGGTAGTCGTCTTAATACTTTAACAGCAAGTACACCAAATGCTGATCTTGTTTATCTCGCTCGTATGATCGAGATATTTAATGGCAATGCCAACCTATCGGCAGTTGCCGCACAAGGGACAACGAGTGTAGGTCTTGTACAAGCACAGCAAACAACAAGCACAACTGCCGTACAAGGTACAGGCACTACCGAAGTGGCTGCAGTTCAAGCGGCATCGGCTACAGAGCAAGCCACCTTAAATGCTCTACAAACTTCAATCGCAAGTGCTTTAGCAGCATACAACACATCACCCTTGAAACAATATTTCTTAACCCAAAGCTAAGAGGAACGAAAAATGGCAAACGGACTTTTAGGAAAAAAACTTGTTAATGTTGCCGACACAGAACTTGTGTATACAGTTCCTAGTGCAAAAGTGGCGACATTTAATTTTTCCATATTAAATAATGCTGCACAGGCATCGACAGTAAATGTGTATATCTCTGGTACAAATTATCAGACAGCAGACTTTTCTAATTATACATCTGCAGCAGATAGTTTTACTTCTTCTTTTAAACCACGTGATATTATAGGAACTGGTTTAAATAGGTTGTTTTTAACTTCTGACCATCCAGCGGCAAAGACTGCACCGAAGAAAGCAATCGTAGACCATGCGGCACAGACATGGACAGTCTCTGATATGGCATCTACTTTAGCAGGTGAGCCTTTACCTTTTTATTATAACACAGAACTCTACGTTCGTGATATGTATGCAGGAGCAGTTTATACATTCGCCAATTATATATCTGGTGGATCGGCTACAACGGCTGCAACAAACTGGGGTTTTACAGGAACAGATAACATTCTGTGGGCAACAAACGTAGAAGCCGACAATGCTGTATTCTATGTAAAAGGTAGCACAGGCGTTAATTCGATTGCTGATTATCGCTCTACGACTAACTCGTACGGCACTTATTATCAAATTCCTTTTGGTGGATCAATCACAAGTTTGGTTGGTGTAAAGACAAACTCCGAAAGATTTATTGTTGGTATGTCTACTGGTAATGTTTATTGGTCTAGCCAAGCTGATCCTTCAGCCCCCGGTCATTGGAACACAACGATCATAACCCTTCCTACAGGTGTTTCTGGAACAATGGTCAATGCTACATCTTCAGCAACAAAAGTTTATGCGGCTTTTGATACTGAAAAGATTATGGTAAACACCTTTGGATCAACTGATGAGCCATTAACAGGTTGGACTGCATTTGATTTTCCAAGCGGGAAAGACGCTGCAAATCTTATAGATATGTACCATGATGGAACTAATCTTGTTCTGCAATGGGACGACTTTACAACAACTTCAACAGCAGACGATGGAACAACTTGGGGTTCTGCTGTAACTGTAAAGGCAAAGCAGTATCTAACAGTTGATGTTAGTGCATCTAAGTATCGTATTGAAGGTATTAAAACACCAGAAGTAGAGCTTGTTAAAGGACATACTTATGTATTCCAACAGCTTGCCGCTACAAACAATACGCATCCACTTTCATTTTCAACAACACAAGATGGGACACATGCTTCATCTCCGGGTACAGCCTATTCTACAGGTATGACCTTTAAGTATGGCAATCCATCTGCAACGGCAGAGTTTACAGGAACATCCACAACATACACCGATTGGACTAGCAACCATGCTACTTATAATGGTCAGCCTAGATTAATCGAGTTTACTGTTCCTTCTGACGCTCCTGCTACTTTATATGCTTATTGCTCTGCACATTCTGGAATGGGGTTTACTATCAAGTGTGTTGATGCTCCTGCTCAGACTGGTGAGAAGTGGTTATCTACTCAAACCATTTGGGATAGTGTCAATGAAGGCGATGCTATTAAGAAGATCGATGTGTTTGCCGATGGTACAACAACAACTCGTTTAAAAAGATTTAACACTCTTAACAATCAAGACTTGTATGACAAGGCTACTTTATCAGCAGGTGAAGTTCTCGAAAGGACTGGCATTATGGCGAGTGCAGGAGAACAGCTACTTGTTACAACAACAGTAGACGGAATGGTTGTTAGGGCGCATGGTATAGAGGAGTAGTATAACATGGCAAGAAATAGGTATCCTTTAGCAGTTACTGGTAGCGGTGCATCTGCCGTTAGTGGTGGAAATATTAGAATGACCAAAAATAATTGGGTAAGTGGTGACGCTATATCAAGTGGTTATACACAAAATATTATGGTCGATCAAAATACAGCTATAAGTAATTATACTTTTTATTTTGATAATAGTTTCCAAAGCTCGAATACGGCAGCAACTAGAACTGGCACACTTCCTACAGGACTAAATGAAACACTTAGTACCGATAGTAGTGGCACAGTAATGATTGGTTATGTTCAAGTTACTGGAACACCATCTGATGCCCCCGGAACTTACGAGTGGCTTTATACGATAACAGACCCTTATGATAACAGCACAGCCGTAATTAATTTTAAAATGATTATCGCTCCCACAGGAACAACTCCTGTTTGGTCAACAACAGCTATTGCGTTTGATAGGATACTTAGAAACACAGCTTCAGCACAGCAATTATCAGCCGGACCGACTACTTCTTACGCCAATGCTGTTTATAGCATTTCTGCTATAAGTGGGTTTGCAACGGGTGTTCTTCCACAGGTCGATAGTGCTACTGGTGCTGTTACAGTTGCTAATACCCCAGATGTTACGGCATCAGCGACTGCTCACTCTTATACAGTAACGGCTGATTTGGGAGAATATGGAACTTCGACAAATACTTTTACTGGTAATGTTTCTTATGGTGATCCGTATGGCTCACGTTATTTCGGACCGGCTAATTGCGATCTTAATTATACTACAGGACAAAATAGCATTTTAAATGAAGCAGATAGTCAAGCTAGATTTAATCCTGCAAAATCTTCTGGTGCTTTAAAAAGAGTTTATGATGTACAGCAGGATACATCACCTTATAATTACCAAGATGGTTATGGTTGCGAATACAGTAATTCTATGCAAGGCAAAATGGGTGACAGTTGGGCAG
>MDSV01114593.1_pt1 | contig 17636 bp, 15 predicted proteins | sample 810851 | NCBI WGS metagenome assembly MDSV01 (sample SAMN05326640, study PRJNA326480) | marine metagenome | isolation source: seawater | place: Atlantic Ocean: North East | collected 2012 | reverse complement strand
ATAATAAACAACTTTTCTATGTTGAGTGTGACGCTTATAGTATAAATTAAAAGGAAATCAAGTAATTAGATATAAAAAAACCTACAAAAAACATACAAAAATCAATGTTTTTTTGCTATTTCTAACATAATGACGAAAACATTTTTAAATAAAATATTAAAAAATAATGCCTACTTATTAGCATTAATATTAGTTTTATTTTTAACAATTTTAACAGTAAATTTTTACACAATAAACAAAAAGAATAATGAAGAAAAACTTGTTAATACTTTAGAAAACTCTTACTTAAAAAAATCAATTAATTTAATTTTAAAAAATTTAAAACCTAAATTTTCTTATACTGATTTTATAATCGAGGACGGAGACACATTTGAAAAAATAGTTAAAGAATTAGATGTTGAGTCTATTGAAAAAAAAATAATTTTAAAAAATCTTAACAAATTTAAATTTGTAAAGAAATTATATAAAGGACAAAAAATTAATTTTAAATTAGACAATTTAAAACCAAAAAAAGTTGTAGAAATAAATATAGAACAATCAAGAACAAAAATTTTTATTTTTAGTAGAAACACAACAAATGAATTAGATAAATTTAATTATGTAGAACTAAATAAAAATTTAGATAAATTAGTTGTTTATAAAGAAGCAAAAATTACTAACAGTCTTTATAAAAGTGCAATTGATGAAAAAATTCAACCAAACGTAATAATAGATTTTGCAAGAATATATGGATTTCAGATAGATTTTCAAAGAGACATTTGGAAAAATGACACTTTTCAAATAATTTATGAAACTTTTATAGACTCAGAAAATAAAATTATTGAAACTGGGAATATTTTATATGCTAATTTAATTCTTCAAGGAAAAGAAAATGATTTATATATTTTTAAAACTAAAAAAGGATATGAACATTTTGATAGTACTGGAAAAAGTGTAAAAAAAAGTTTAATGAAAACTCCAATTAATGGAGCAAGACTTTCATCAAGTTTTGGTATGCGTAAACATCCTATTCTAGGTTATACAAAAATGCACCAAGGAACAGATTTTGCGGCGCCAGAGGGAACTCCAATTATGGCTTCTGGCGACGGAAAAATTATAAGGGCTAGATGGTGCGGTGGTGGTGGTAACTGTATTAAAATTAAACACAACTCAACTTATTCAACTGTTTATGCCCATTTAAAAAATTTTGCCAGAGGTATTAAAGAGGGAAGAAAAGTTAAACAAGGTCAAATAATAGGATATGTTGGGTCAACAGGATTATCTACAGGTCCTCACCTTCATTATGAAGTAATAATAAATGGAAAAAAAGTAAACTCTCAGAAATTAAAATTACCATCTGGAATAATTCTTAAAGGAAAAGAAAGAGAAATATTTGAAGTAAGTAAAATTAAGTTAAATGTATTAAAGTCTGAACTGATAAGTTCAAAGATGTAATAATTAAAATCTACAGGGATATATATTTAAATATTTAAATTTTTTTGATTTTGTTCTGTTTTTTCTTCTACTAAATCTTTCTTTGTTTCATTAGAATCTTTGTTAAGTGGCCTATCCCTCTCTCCAAGAACTCTTATAAAATGTTCAGCGTGTTGAAAATAATTTTCTGAAAGAATTTTATCTCCATTTGAAAGCGCCTCTCTAGCTAAATTTGAGTATTTTTCTATCAGTTTGGGAGCATTATGATTATTTCTACCAGCATTTCTTCTAATGAAATTTGAACCATTTTGAAGATTATTTATAAGTTTTGAACCATTTTCATTCTTATGACTATTTCTGTCGTTATGATTTTTAAATCTATTTCTTCTAAAATTATTTTTAAAATTTCTCATATTTTAGAATTATTATAATTTAAATTTTTGTAGAAACTATACATCTGTTATTATTTGCTAAGTCTTTAATAATTTTATTTGGATAAAAACCATTATTTTTTAATAATTTTAATGTCAATCTTGTTTGATTTGAACCTACCTCTAAAATTAATTTGCCTTTTCTTTTCAATAAAGTTGAACTTTTAATTATTACGAGTCTTATTTTAGAGAGACCATCTGGGCCTCCATTTAATGCAATTTTAGGCTCGTATTTCTTAATATCATCTTCCAAACAATTTATCTTATGCAATTCTATGTATGGAGGATTTGATAAAATTAAATCATATTTATCGTAGCAAAAATTGTCAATATCAGAATTAAAAAATTTAATTCTATTCTGAATGTGTTGTATTTTTGCATTATATTTGGCCAATTTTATTGCATTTTTTGAAAGATCAACTCCAACTCCAATACACTTTTTTCTTTCTTTTAATATTGAAATTATAATACATCCTGATCCTGTGCCTATGTCTAAAACATTTTTTTTATCTTTAATTTTCAAATATTTAAGTGCTTGCTCAACTAAAATTTCAGTATCTGGCCTTGGTATTAAAACATTTTTATTAACTTTAAAATTATTTTTCCAAAATTCTTTAAATCCAGAAATATAAGCAATTGGTTCATTTTTTTTTCTTCTATTAATATAATTAAAATATATATTTTTTTCTTCACTTTTTATTTTTTTATCCAAGTTTATAAGCAATTTAGACCTATCTACATTTAAAACAGAAGATAGCAATAATTCACTATCTAACATATAAGATTTAATATTGTTTTGTTTTAATATTTTAGATCCTTGATTTATTATTTTTTGGTAATCCATTTTAATTCAATTTTTTTAGTTCTTCTTCTTGGGCCTGCAATATCAAACTTTCGATCATCTCTTCAAAAATTTCTCCTTGCATAAATTCTTCTAATTTATGTAGAGTTAAATTTATCCTATGATCTGTAACCCTGCCTTGAGGAAAGTTATAAGTTCTTATTCTTTCAGATCTATCTCCAGTACCAATTTTACTTCTCCTATCTTTTGATCTTGCTTCATCTAATTTTTGTCTTTCAAACTCATAAATTCTTGACCTAAGTATTGTTAATCCTTTTTCTTTATTTCTAATTTGAGATTTTTCATCTTGTTGGCTTACTACTATCCCTGTTGGCAAATGGGTTATTCTAACTGCAGAATCAGTTGTGTTTACACTTTGACCACCAGGACCACTACTTCTAAAAACATCTATTCTTAAATCTTTTTCTTCAATTTTGACATCAACTTCTTCTGCTTCAGGCAATACTGCAACAGTTGCGGCAGAAGTATGAACTCTTCCTTGTGTTTCAGTATCTGGAACTCTTTGAACTCGATGAACACCACTTTCATATTTTAAAAGAGAATAAATATTTTTACCTTTTATATTTGCTATAACTTCTTTTAATCCTCCAGCTTCACTTTTTGAAATACTAATAATTTCCATTAACCATTTTTTTTTATGACAAACTTTTTCATACATTTTAAATAAATCTGACGCAAATAAGCTAGCTTCTAAACCTCCAGTTCCAGCTCTAATCTCGATAATTGCATTTTTTGTATCTGCCTCATCTTTTGGAAGCAAGAATAATTTTATTTTTTTAATATTCAATTGATTTGTTTTACCTAATTCCTCCATTTCTACTTCAGCCATTTGTTTTATTTCTTCTTCAGAATTACCATCATTAATAATCTTTTCTAAATCTTTTTTATTTTTGTCAAAATTTAAATAATTTTTTGCAGAGGTTATTATTTCATTAAGATCAGAATATTCTTTTGACTTTGATGCAAATAGCTTTTTATCAATATTTCCAGTTGATAATTCAGTTTCAAGATTTTTATGCTTAAGAATCAGTTCTTCTACTTTTTTGATAGGGATCATTATTCTTTAATTTCAATTTCTTCAGCTTTTTTTTCAACTATGCTTACAATCTTTGAAACAATTTCTTTATTATTTAATTTTTCGGTTTGAACACCTTTTAAATAAAGCATGCTACTATCTTTCCCACCCCCGGTTATACCAACGTCTGTTTGAGCTGCCTCCCCAGGTCCATTTACTACACATCCTATTATTGATAAAGTTATTGGTGTCTTTATATGTGATAGCTTTTCTTCTAAAATTTTAACGGTATCTATAACCTGAAAACCCTGCCTGGCGCAAGATGGGCAAGATATGATTTTTACTCCTCTATTTCGCAAATTTAAAGATTTTAAAATTTCATTACCTACTTTTATTTCCTCAACAGGATCATCCGATAGAGATATTCTGATGGTATCACCAATACCATCCATTAATAAATTTCCTAGACCAATAGAAGATTTTATACTTCCTGGAACAAAGCTTCCTGCCTCAGTGACTCCTAGATGAAGTGGATAATCTGTCACTTTTGATAGTTCTCTATAAGCCTTTACAGATAAAAATACATCGGAGGATTTTACACTTATTTTAAAATTAAAAAAATCTAGATCCTCTAAAATTTTAATATTTCTAATTGCACTTTCTACTAATGCTTCTGGGCATGGTTCTTTATATTTTTCCAAAATATCTTTTTCTAAAGACCCAGAATTTACACCTATCCTTATTGAACAATTATTATTTTTTGCTGCAGAAATAACTTCTGCAATTTTACCTTTTTCACCAATGTTACCTGGATTTATTCTTAGACAGTCCGCTCCGTTTTCTGCAGCTTCAATTGCTCTTTTATAATGAAAATGAATATCAGCAACTATTGGGATTGTAGAATGTTTAGTAATTTCTTTTAGAGCAATAGTAGATTCTTTATCTGGACAAGAAACTCTTACAATGTCACCACCAACTTCAGAAATATTATTAATTTGTTTTAAAGTATCTTTTGCATTACTAGTTAAAGTATTTGTCATTGACTGAACAGAAATTGGATTACTGCCACCAATTTTAACATTTCCTACTTTAATAACTTTGGTGACTCTTCTATTAATATCTCTAAAAGGCCTAATACTCATTTTTTTATTTTAGTTTTCTAAATTAAATTCTTTATGTAAAACAGAAACAGCTTTATTTATATTTTTTCTGTTTACAAGAACAGATATTTTAATTTCTGAGGTTGAAATTACAATAATATTTATTTTTTTTTTTGCTAATGCATTAAACATTCTATAAGTAACTCCAGGTGTGGTTATCATTCCAACTCCTATAATTGATACTTTTGATACTTTACTATCAATAATTAATTTTCGAAAACTTATTTTTCTATTTTTTTTTAACAATTTTTTAGTTTTGTTTAGATCCTCTAATTTAATTGTAAATGTTAAGTCTGTTTCTTTGCCATTCGAAGAAATATTCTGTACGACCATATCCACATTTATAGAATTTTTATAAAGTGGTTCAAATATTGATGCTGCAACTCCGGGTCTATCTTTTACTCCAATTAATGTAAATTTAGCATCATTTTTTGTAAAAGATACACCTCTTATTATTTTATTATTTAATACATTTTTTTTCTTAGTAATTAAAGTTCCAGAAGTTTTTTTAAATGATGATCTAACATCAATATCAATTCTATTTAATCTAGCATCCTGTATAGAGTGTGGCTGCATAACTTTTGCGCCTAAAGATGCCATCTCTAACATTTCCTCGTATGAGATTACTTTAATTTTTTTTGCTTTTTTTACTGAATTAGGATCAGTAGTATAAACACCATCTACGTCAGTATAAATAATACATTTCTCTGCATTAAAGAACCTTGCTAACATAATTGCAGTAGCATCTGTTCCTCCTCTACCAATCGTAGTTATTCTTGAATTTGAGTTAATACCTTGAAACCCTGCAACTATGGGTATTCCACCAGATTTTATATAATTTAAAATATTTTTTTTATATACAGATATAATTCTTGAAGAAGAATAATTTCCTGAAGTTAGAATTGGCACTTGCCATCCTAACCACGATCTAGATTTGTAGCCAAGATGGTTGAGTCTACCAGCTATCAATGAACATGACATTTGTTCTCCAGAAGCAACTAAAACATCATATTCATCAGCAATAAAGTCAGTAGAGATTTCTTTTGATTTTTTAATAAGCTGGTTTGTTACTCCACTCATGGCTGAAGATGTAACAATTACTTTATATTTTTTTTTAATAAAAGAAATAATTATATTTGAAACTTTTTTTATTCTTTCTGTTGAACCTACAGAAGTTCCTCCAAATTTTAATACTACAATTTTCATTGATCAATTTTTTTATTTAAGTAAATATATTGATAAAATACATCTTAAGTGTAATGTCAACTATCATTAAACTATGAGTACAATAAATAAAAAAGAAATAGAAAAATTTTCAAAAATAGCCAATGAATGGTGGGATGAAGAGGGAAAATTTAAGCCTCTCCATAAATTTAATCCTTTAAGAATAAAATATATTAAAGAAAAAATAGTACATCACTTTAGTATAAATTCTAAATCTATACCCCTGAAAAATATTCAACTTTTAGATATTGGGTGTGGTGGGGGCCTGTTGTCTGAGCCTATGTGTAGATTGGGAGCAAAAGTTACAGCTATTGATGCATCTCAAAAAAATATAGATGTAGCAAAGTTTCATTCTAAGAAAAATAATCTAACAATTGATTACTTATGTTCAACTCCGGAAAAAATTAATTTAAACAAAAAATTTGATGTAATATTAAATATGGAAATTGTTGAACATGTTGATGATTTAAATCTTTTTTTAAAAAAAAGTTCGTTATTGCTAAAGAAAAATGGCTTAATGTTTATAGCTACAATAAATAAGACTCTAAAATCTTATTTATTCGCAATTATTGGAGCTGAGTACGTTTTACGTTGGCTTCCGATTGGTACTCACGATTGGAATAAATTTGTAATGCCTAAAGAGTTAATAGAAATAGGTAATAAAAATAATTTAAAATTAGTTAAGATTGACGGAACAAGTTTTAATATACTAAAAAATGAATGGTTAATATCAAAAGATACTTCTGTGAATTATATTACTCAATTTAAAAAAGATTAGTTTTCTTTATCATTTACCCAAGGTACAATTTCTGTTTCAATTCCCTCTTTTGATAAATCTTCTACTTCTTCTAAAGAGGCCTTGCCATAAATTCCTTTTTTACTCTTTTTTTTATCGTAGTGAATTAATCTAGCTTCATAAGCAAAATTATCACCAACATAATTAAAGTTATTTTTAATAAATTTTTTGTATTCCTTTAATTTTTTCCTAATATCTAAAGATTTTTTTGTATTTAAATTTATATTTTTATTATTAATTACAGAAGGGGCCATTAAACACTTTTCTATTTTAATTGAATTACAATTAGGGCAATTTAGGAGCTTTGATTTTTTAAGCTTTTCAAATTCCTTCGAAGTTGCAAACCAACTACCAAAGTCTTTTTTACAATTTTTACAGTTAAGCATATATTTTATCATAATTTTTAAATTTATATTAAAATAATATTTTCAATACTATCAAGTTCTATAATCTGCATTTATTTCAATATATTTTTTTGTTAAATCCATTGTATATGAAGTAAATTCTTTTTTTCCTAAATTTAAATTTATTAATAAGTCTATTTTCTCTTCTTTCATATAAGCTGTAGCTGTGGCTTCATCGTAATTTGATGATAATTTTCCATTTTCTATTATTGAAATATTTCCGAATTTTATCGATAGTTTATTTGGATTCAGGTTTACATTTGCTTTACCAATTGCCATTACAATTCTGCCCCAGTTAGGATCTTCTCCTGCTATTGCAGTTTTTACTAATGGTGAGTTAGCAATAGAAAAACTAATCTTTTTTGCTTCTTCTTCTGTTCTGCAGTTTTTAACTTTTACACTAATGAATTTTGAAGCTCCCTCTCCATCAGCTGCAACTCTTTTTGCAAGATTTAAAAGAACATTAAATAAAGCATCATTAAACTTTGATAATTTTTTATCTTTAGCACTATTTAAATTTGGATTTGCTGCTTCACCTGTGGCAAAAATTGATACCATATCATTTGTGCTGGTATCGCCATCACAAGTAATTGCATTAAATGTTTTTTGTATATTTTTTTTAAGAAGTTGATTTAAAATTGATGAAGATATATTTGCATCAGTAAATAAGAAACCTAATGTAGTTGCCATATTTGGAAAAATCATTCCTGAACCTTTTGCAACTCCGTATATTTTAATTATTTTATTTCCGATATAACATTCTTCCATTGCAACTTTTGGTTTTTTGTCAGTGGTCATAATTCCCATTGCTGCTTTCAACCAAATATATTTATTTTGGGTGTATTTAATTTTTTCTATTAAATTGGGTATACTTTTTTTTATTTTTTCTACAGGAAAAGCCTCTCCTATAGTACCAGTGCATGCAAATAAAATATCATTTGGGGAAATTTTTTCTGGCTTTTCTTCATCAATTTTTTGTTTTTGATTTAATTCTTGTGAAATTTCTTCTGCCAATATTTTTAATCCTTTATAACCTTCCTTTCCTGTAAATGCATTAGCATTTCTAGTATTTACTAATAAAGCTCTAATTTTTTTTTTATTTATCTTTAAATTCCATTTAATATTCTCAGATACTATTTTTGACTGAGTATAGACTGAAGCATAATTGGCTGCTTTTCGAAAATAGAACATCACAATATCATCTCTATTTTTTGAATAAAGATTTGCACTTGTAGTGGATACTGAAACTCCATCTAAATGGTCTAGATCTTGAAAATCACCCATTTTAGAGTTTTTGCCTATTGAATTAAAAAAATTGTCTAAATTAATTCCCATGGTATTTAAAAATGTAATTTTGTTACTATATTAACCTTAAATTTAAAATATAAAACAATATACTTAATTAATGTTCAATCCACTAAATTTTTTATCAAAAATTATTAAATCTAATAATCAAAAAGAACTTGATAGATTAAACAAAATTGTAAAAAAAATTAATGATTTAGAAGATCAAACAAGCAAATTTGAAGATAAAGATTTTCCATTAAAAACTAACGATTTAATTAATCATTTAAGTAATGGAAGAACATTAAATGACTTACTTCCAGAGGCATTTGCTTTAGTTAGAGAGGCGGCAAAAAGAACTATTAATGAAAGACATTTTGATGTTCAAATCTTAGGTGGAATAGTTCTGCATGAAAATAAAATTGCAGAAATGAAAACAGGTGAAGGAAAAACTTTAACTATTACACTTGCTGCATACTTAAATTCATTATTAAAAAAAGGTGTTCACATAGTAACTGTAAATGATTATCTTGCGAAAAGAGATTGTGAAAATATGAAGTCCATTTATAATTTTTTAGGACTTACTGCGGGATATATTAATAATGATCAAACAGATGATTTAAGAAAATCAAATTATAATTGTGATATAACTTATGCCACTAATAGTGAATTAGGCTTCGACTATTTAAGAGATAATATGAAGTTTGCATTCAATGACATGGTGCAAAGAGGTCATAATTTTGCAATTGTTGATGAAATTGATTCATGTTTAATTGATGAGGCTAGAACTCCATTGATTATATCTGGTGGAATTGAAGACAAAACTAATCAATATTTAGCTATGGATAAATTAATAAAAAATTTATCTAAAGAAAAAGATTTTGAAATTGATGAAAAAGATAAAAATGTTTTGTTAACAAACCAAGGTATAGATAAAATAGAAAAAATACTTTCTGATGCTGAAATTCTTAAAAATAATAATTTTTATGATCCAAGTAATTTACATTTAGTTCATCATGTAAACCAAGCATTAAAAGCTAATCATTTATATATTAATGGAAAAGATTATATTATTAAAGATGATCAAATAATTATAATTGATGAGCAAACAGGACGGCAATTGCCTGGTAGAAGATTTGGGGATGGTCTGCATCAAAGTATTGAAGCAAAAGAAAGGGTTAAAGTACAGAATGAAAATCAAACTCTCGCTTCAATAACATATCAAAATTACTTTAAACTGTATTCAAAACTGTCAGGATGTACTGGAACCGCGGTTACAGAGTCTGAAGAGTTTTATGAAATTTATAGACTTCCTGTAATTGTAATTCCAACAAATAAAAAAATGATACGTAACGATTGGAACGATCAAATATTTAGATCTTTAAAAGAAAAAGATGATGCTATAATAAAAAAAATTAAAGAGTGTAAAAAAAAAGGTCAGCCTTTATTAATTTTTACTGCAAATATAAATAAATCTGAGCATTACTCTGAGCTTCTTAAAAATCAAAGTATCGAACATATTGTTTTAAATGCAAAAAATCATGAAAAAGAAGCTGAAATTATAGCAAATGCCGGTAAAAAAAATTCATTAATAATAACAACAAGTATTTCAGGTAGAGGAGTAGATATAAAATTGGGGGGAAAAAACTCAGAATTAAATAATGAAAAAGAAGAAATAAAGTCTCTAGGTGGTTTATTTGTAATTGGAACAGAAAGAATGGAAAGTCGTAGAGTTGACAACCAAGCTAGGGGCCGTTCGGGAAGGCAGGGTGACGAGGGAAGTTCAATATTTTTTGTAAGTCTCGAGGATGATTTAATGAGAATTTTTGGGTCGGAGTCAATGAATAGCATTCTTGAAAAACTTGGCCTTAAAGATGGTGAGAGTATTGATCATCCTTGGATAAATAAAGCTCTTGAAAGAGCGCAACAAAAAGTTGAGGCTAGAAATTTTGATGTTAGAAAAACTTTATTGAAATTTGACAATGTTTTAAATGATCAAAGAAAAGTAATATTTGGACAAAGAAATGATGTTATTGGAAACAAAAATGCTTTTGAATATTCAGAAGAATTTTTAAAAGAAATAACAAATAAATTAATAAATCTAAAAAAATTAAATTTATCAAAGGATAAAAATAACGAATATACTTCACAAATGAAATCTATTTTAGGAAAATCGTTTGAAGAAAATGAATTTAGGTCAATTTTAGACTCAAATGATGAAAAATTTAAAAATGAAATAAAAAACAAATTTTTAATAAAGAGAACTGAGCGGGAACAGATACTTGGTAAAGAGCAGGCTTTAGAATTAGAAAAAAGAATATTATTACAACTTATAGATCAAAACTGGAAATCTCATATTCAATATTTAGAGCAACTAAGAGGAGTTATAGGTTTAAGATCTTATGGAAATAGAGATCCATTAATAGAATATAAAAAGGAAGCATTCTCTTTATTTGAAAATTTACTAAATAAATTAAAAACAGATCTTATTACTGTTCTTCTCAACCTTAAAATAGTTGAAGAAGAAAAAAAAGAATTAAGAAATGACGAATTTAATAAAGAAAATTTAGAAAAGTTTGCAAACAAAAAAGTTGGAAGGAACGAGCCATGTCCATGTAAATCTGGTAAAAAGTTTAAGCATTGTCATGGTGCTTTATAAAAAATACAAAAATGTCAATAAAATTAAAATTGTTATAAAAACAAAAAGATGATTTTTATATTTTGAAAATATAATTATTAATTTATTAATAATGCTTGTTTTCATTGATAGACTTTCAGATTGATGAGAGGTGCTTATGAATCCTTTGCTTCTACCTATTGATAAAAACTTATTTTTTCTATGTAATAAAATTTCTTCTTTATTCATTTGTGAAAACTGCTCTAAATTATTTCTAATTGAGATTCTGACATTATCTAAAATTAAAGCTTTATCCCTATGTGCTCCACCAACTGGCTCATCAATAATTTCATCAATAATTTTTAAATGGTAAAGATCCTTAGAAGATAGTTTCATTGCTTTAGAGGCTTCTAAAGTTTTTTTTGGATCTCTCCATAATATAGTTGCACACCCTTCGGGTGATATTACAGAGTAAATTGCATTTTCAAGCATTATAACTTTATTTGAAGAAGCTAAAGCAATTGCGCCTCCAGATCCCCCTTCGCCTATAATAATTGAAATTGTGGGTACAGTTAATTCCATACAGCACTCTATTGATTTTGCAATAGCTTCCGCTTGACCTCTTTCTTCTGCTCCAACACCTGGATATGCTCCTGGAGTATCGATCAATGATATAACAGGAATTTTAAATTTATCTGCAAGCTTCATTAGCCTAATTGTTTTTCGATAACCTTCTGGTCTCATCATTCCAAAATTTCTCTCAATTCTTGTATCTAGGTCTTCACCTTTTTCTTGGCCTATAACTAATACTGATTTGTTTTCAAATCTAGCAAAACCACATATTACTGATTTATCTTCTCCATAAAACCTGTCACCAGATAGCAAAGTAAAATCATCAAAAAGATTATCGATAAAATATTTTGCTTTAGGTCTGTCTTCATGTCTAGCAACAAGTGTTGTTTGCCAAGGATCTAGATTTGAGTAAATATTTTTAAGCCTTTGATCTATTTCATTTTGCAGTTTAGATATATTATTAGTGTCAACTTCAGATAATCCTTCTTGATTGTAAGGATCTTTAAGTTTCTCTAGCTCTACCTCTAGATCTTTAATTTCTGACTCAAAATTTAAATAATTTTTCATTTTTTTCTTATAGTGTTTATAAAGGAAAAATAGGCAAGAAAATGGTAAAAATTTAAAATTATCAATTATAAATTGACTATTTTAGTGACAAAAAGTTATATTGAATGAATAAAACTATTGTCTTAACAAATTTAATGAAAGAAAATTATATAAAAATTAAAAACTTATCTGTTTCGGAAAGTTTGGTTAATTTTGTAAATAAAGAATTGTTGCCTGGAACTAAAATCAGCAAAGAAAAATTTTGGAAAAATTTCGATAAAAGTATTCATGAACTTGCGCCTTTAAATAGAAAATTACTTCAAAAAAGAGAAAGATTGCAAAAAACAATTGATGCTCTTCATATAGATAAAAGTAAAAATCAATTAAATTTAAAAGAATATAAAAAATTTTTAAAAAAAATTGGTTATTTAAAAAATAGTGGACCGAATTTTAAAATTAAAACAAAAAATGTTGACATTGAAATATCAAGTATATGTGGACCACAGTTAGTTTGTCCAGTTTCTAATTCCAGATTTTTATTAAATGCTGCTAATGCAAGGTGGGTAAGTTTGTATGATAGTTTATATGGCACCGATGTGATACCAGAAACTCAAGGAGCTCTAAAGGGCAAAACTTATAATCCAATTAGAGGTAAAAAAGTAATTGATTATGCTCGGACTCTACTTGATAAATATATACCTTTAAAAAATGAAAGTTGGAAAAACTTAAAAAAAATTCCAGAAATTAAAAATAATAAATTAATTTTAAAACTTAAAAATCCTCAACAATTTGTAGGATTTAAAAAAAAATCAAATAAATTATCATCACTGTTATTTATTAATAACAATCTTCATATTGATATTTTGTTTGATCAAAAAGGAAATATGGAATCTAACAATCCTGAATCACAACGAATCCAGGATAAAATAAAAATATATGATGTAATAATAGAGTCAGCAATCTCTACGATATGTGATCACGAAGATAGTGTGGCTGCTGTAGATGCAGAAGATAAGGTTCAAGGGTATAGAAATTGGCTTGGGTTAATGAAAGGAGATTTAAAAGTAAAATTTAAAAAAAGTGGAAAAGAACTTCTAAGAAAATTAAATTTAGATCGAGAATATATTTCCTCTAAAGGAAAAAAATTAAAATTACATGGAAGATCTTTATTGTTGAATAGAAATGTTGGTCACCTTATGACAAATCCATCAATACTTCTTAGAGATGGGTCAGAATGCCCAGAAGGAATACTTGATGCATTTATAACTTCAGCTGCATGTTTGCATGATTTCAAGAAAAAAGGAAATTCAAGAGTTGACTCGATTTACATAGTAAAACCTAAAATGCACGGGCCTGAAGAATGTAATTTTACAAATTTAATTTTTGAAAAAGTTGAAAAAGCCTTAGGTTTAAAAAAATATCAAATTCTTTGTGGTATTATGGATGAAGAAAGAAGAACTTCAGTTAATTTGAAAGAATGTATTAGGGTATTAAAAAATAGAGTTTTTTTTATTAATACTGGTTTTTTGGATAGAACTGGAGATGAAATACATACGTCAATGGAAGTTGGCCCGATGATTAAAAAAGGTGATATGAAGTCATCAAAATGGATTGCTGCTTATGAAAATAATAATGTAGATATCGGACTTGAATGTGGTTTTTCTGGAAAATGCCAGATAGGCAAAGGTATGTACCCAGCGCCAGATTTAATGCAAGAAATGATGAAACAAAAAATAGTTCATCCTCTATCTGGAGCTAATTGTGCATGGGTTCCATCTCCAACTGCAGCATCATTGCATGCTTTACATTATCACGAAGTCAACGTATTTGATAAACAAAAAGAATTATCCAAAAGAAAACCTGCTAAGCTAAATGATCTTTTGACTATTCCAATTGCAAAAAAACCTAATTGGTCTGTAGAAGAAATTAATAAAGAATTAAAAAATAACGCTCAAGGAATTCTTGGTTATGTAGTTAGATGGATAGATCAATCTGTTGGTTGTTCAAAAGTTCCTGATATTAATGGAGTTGGATTAATGGAGGACAGAGCTACTTGCCGAATAAGTAGCCAACATATAGCTAATTGGTTACATCACGGAATATGCAGCAAGAAACAAGTTTTAGAAATAATGAAAAAAATGGCAAAAGTTGTAGATAATCAAAACCTTAAAGATCCAAGTATGAAAGGTCATTCTCCATACAAATCAATGTCAGATGAGTTCGATAAATCTACCGCTTTTAAGACCGCTTGCGAACTTGTATTTAATGGTAAAACTCAACCTTCAGGATACACAGAGCCAATTCTTCATCTTAATAGATTGCTAAAAAAAAATTAATTTTTATTACTTTATAAAATTTTTTCTATTTTTAAATGCAGATATTAAAGTTCCATCATCTAAGTTTTCTATCTCTCCTCCGACTGGCAATCCCTGTGCAAGTTTTGAAATTTTAACATTAGTTTTTTTTAAAGCATCTTGAATATAAAATGCAGTGGTTTGACCTTCAACAGTTGCACTAGTTGCAATAATTACTTCCTCTATATGATCTTTTTCAATTCTCTCTACTAAAGAATTTATTAGCAAATCTTCTTTTTTATTATTATTTGAAGATGAAACTGTTCCTCCGAGAATATGAAAATATCCTTGATAAATACTAGAATTTTCTATGCTCCATTGGTCTGCTATGTTCTCAACTACACAAATTTTTTTATATTTATTTTTACTATTTTCGCAGTTATTACACCCCAAAGAATTAGATTTTAATGAGCCACAAATTTTACATCTGGATATATTTTTATAGACCTCTGCTAAAGTTTTTGCCATAGGCTTTATTAACTCTTCTCTGTTATTTATTAATTTTAGAATTATTCTTTTTGCTGACTTTGGTCCTAATCCAGGAAGCTTTGAAATCAATTTAATTAACTCATCTATTTCAGGAATATTCTGCATTAAACTATAAAGGCCACTTAAAATCAGGAATTCCAAAGCCACCTGTGGCTTTAGAAATTTCTTCAGATGTCTTTGTTTTTAGTTGAGATTTAGCATTATTGTGTGCTGCCTTAATTAAATCTTCTATAATCGCTTTGTCCTCTTTTAGAATTTCATCTGAAATATCTAAATTTACGACCTCACCTTCTCCATTAAGAGTAATTTTTACTGAATTTCCACCAGAAATTCCTGTTACGTTTATATTTTTAATTTTTTCTTGGCTTTCCTTCATCTTGTTTTCAATTTCTTTTGCTTTATCTAAAATTTTACTAAAATCTGTCATTTATCTTCATCATTAAATTTTATATCTATTAATTCGGCATCAGGCATAAGTTCTAGTATTTTTTTAAAATTATCTCCTCTTTTTTCATCATCAATTAATTTTGATTTTTCAAAATTTCTTTTGTTTTTTTTTGATAATTGTCCCATTTTTTTTGAAAAAGCTATAATCCATCTTTGACCTGTCCATTCATTCAATCTTAATGATAAGTCTTTAACAAAGTTTTTATCTAAATTTTCATTAAATGAAATTTCAATTCTTTGGTCTGTGAAGCTTACTAAGCTTACATTAGTTTCTAGTTCATATTTAAGTTTTAACTCTTTTTTTTCATTACATAATGAAATTAATTCCTCAAAATTATTAATTTCATTTTTTTTTAATTCTGTTTTAATTTTAGTATCAGGTTTTGATGCATCCTCTTGTGAAAAGTTTTTAATTTGACTTATAGTTTTATTTTTAAGTTCTAAATCTTCTTCAACTATATTGGATTTAATTTGTCCTAATTTATGATGATTGTTTTGATTTTTTTCATAATTTAATTTTTCATTTTTTACATCAAAAGTAGCTCCTTCTTCCTTTAAATATAACAATCTTATGAGAAACATTTCCATAGATAAATTTTGATTTGAAACAATTTCTAATTCATTCAAAGTTTTAATAGTGAATTGCCAAAATAATAATATAGTTTCTGGGCTAGTTTCTTTGGACAAAGTTTCTATATCATGAAATTCTTTATCATTTAGTGAAAAATTGTTTCCTCCTAGCTTTATAGAGGAAATATTTTTTATATAATATAATATTTCTAAAAAGTCGTTTAAAAATACTTTTGGATCAACTCCTTGAGAATAAATAGATTTATAAACATTTATTACTTCCTTTTCATTCCCTGTAAATAAAAATTTGAATAATTCAATTAAATAGCTTTTATCAAAATAACCAAATATCTTTTGTGCTTCTTTTAAATTAAGTTCTGAATTTTCACTTTGACTTAACATTGCTCTATCAAGAAGTGAGAGAGCATCCCTTACTGATCCCTCAGAGATTTTTATAATTAACTTTAATGCTTCATCATTTATTTTGCCTTTTTCTTTATTTTTAACTTCTTTTATAAACTCAAATAATTTTTCAGAGTTAATTCTGGAAAGATCAAATCTTTGACATCGAGAAACTACTGTAACTGGAATTTTTTTTACTTCAGTAGTTGCAAAAATGAATTTTAAATACTCTGGTGGCTCTTCAAGAGTTTTAAGCAATGCATTAAAAGCCTGCTTACTCAACATGTGAACTTCGTCTATTATAAATATTTTATATTTAGCACTTGAAGGTCTATATCTCGAAAATTCGATCAAATCTCTTACATCATCAACGCCAGTTTTGCTAGCTGCATCCATTTCTAAAACATCAATATGATTTGAATTACTTATTGAATTACAATTTTCACAAAAATCATCGCTGCATAGATGATCAATACCTTTTGAACAATTTATTGATTTTGCAACTATTCTTGCAATAGTTGTTTTTCCTACTCCTCTTATACCAGTAAATAAATATGCATTAGCTAGTTTGTCATGCTTGATTGAGTTATAGATTGTTTGTGAAATAACTTCTTGTCCAATTAAATCTTTAAATGTTTTTGGCCTGTATTTTAATGCAAGAACTTTTGAATTATTATTCATAAAATAAATAAATTTAGGAGGCTAGAACCTGAGTAACTGTCTTTACGATTGCTTCCGTTAGGACCTGGTCGGGTTCAAGCAGCGCCCACCTCTAACCTCCAAAATACATTATAACAGTAAAGATTCTTATTCTTCAAGAAAAGTAATAAATTATTTATCCCTATATTTGTCAGCTTCAAAAACACCCAGAACGTGCATATCATCACAGTGAAGACCCAATTCTTCCAAAGAATTTTTTACTTTTGATTCTTCGATGTGGCCATCAAGCTCACATAAAAAGAAATAAGATGAAAATGAATTTTTTTCTGGAAAACTTTGTAATTTTGTTAAATTTACACCATTAAGAGTAAAGCTTCCCAATGCACTGT
>MDSV01096156.1_pt1 | contig 17638 bp, 15 predicted proteins | sample 810851 | NCBI WGS metagenome assembly MDSV01 (sample SAMN05326640, study PRJNA326480) | marine metagenome | isolation source: seawater | place: Atlantic Ocean: North East | collected 2012 | reverse complement strand
TTAGATTTAATTTTAATCTTTTTCTTATCAACTTATTTTTTTGATGGAATTTATTTTAATTTATTTCTCTATTTATACATTTTTATATTTTCTATATCTCTGAGTGTTTTTATATCAATAATTATAGGTCCTTTTGCAATGTTAATTTATGATTTAAGATTTATATCTAAATTTTTAAGAGTAATAATTCTAGCTTGTACACCAATTTTTTATCTTTCTCCTAAAGATGGAATTGTATCTTTAATAAATACATTCAATCCATTTACTATAATAATTGAAAGCTCGAGAGAAGCTTTAATAAACGGTTTAACTAACGATATAACAAAAATAATTTTTGCTAGTCCATTTTTGTTATTCCTAATCTTAATTTATTTTAAAATTTTTACAAAACAAATTAAAATAATTAATTCTACTCCTGTAAAAGGTATTGTTGGACAAACATATGCTTGGGTAAACATTTTTAGGACGAAACTTAAAAACAAAAATGATAAAAATTAAAAGACTTTATAAAAAATTTAGAATTCCTATAAATGATATAGAAATTATTAAAAAACTTTTTTTTCTTTATGATTATAAGACTCTAAATCTATTAAATAATGAATTTTACTCCCTAAAAGATATAAATTTTGAAGTAAAAACTGGTGAAAAAGTATTTGTTTTGGGATCATCAGGCAGTGGTAAGACAACACTTTTTTCAATCCTTTCAAATAAGATAAATCATGATGAAGGATCAATTGAAAAAAGTAATAATTTTTTTTCCTCAACACTAATTAACATGCCTCCAAATTTGTTTCCTCGACTTAAGTTAGAAAATTTCATTAAAATTTTATTAAGTTTCTATATTGTTGAGAAAAAAATAGATTGTAAAAAATTTATAATTAATTCATTAAATATTGATAAAGCTTACTTGAATACAAATTTCTATGAGATGGATAAAAGTTTGTTTAAATCTATTATTTTTAGTATTTCTTGTATGACTAATTATAAAATTTATCTTTTTGATAATTTTAATTTTGATTTTACAAATGATATTTTTATTAATCTTTGGAAAAAATTTAAGCTTATTACTAAAGATAAAACATGTTTATTTTTTTCATGTAATAATTTTAATTTTATAAAAGAAAATGCTGATAAAGTCTTAATTTTAGAAAATTCACAAATAAAAAAATTCGACTTAATTAGAAATTTTACAGATGAAGAGTTGACATCAAATATGAAGAAAAATAATGATCAAGATTATATTGAAGAAGATGAGATGTAAAAACTACTCTAATTTATTTCAATTCTGAATAGTATTTAGTAATAGTTTTAAAATTGTTCTTGTAGTTTTTAAAAAATTCTAATTGATGATTTATTTTTTTTAGGTAATGTTTATTTACATAATCAACATCTACAAATTTTTCCAATTCCCCAACACTTTCAAAAAAGGATATAAAACTCTCAATTTCTTTTCCATAAATTGTTAAAAGTTCATTTTTAAGTCTATTATTTATAATCATTAATTTTCCGAATTCTAAACTTTCAAGTATAACATTTGATTGACCCTCATAATAAGAATTAATTATAACAATATCTGTATCATTATATATAGCCTCAATGTTACTGGTGTATTTTGCAGAAAAGTTTTTTTTAAATTTATCAAAAATCTTTATGCTACTTTCTGAATGTTCACCTCGTCCATAAAAATTAAATTTTATGTTATCTAAATTTTTTATTTTAGATATCATCTTAACAAGTTCTTCTTGTCCTTTTTGATGAGCTACTCTTCCAATACAGGAAATTCTAAGTTCATTGAATTTTTTATTGCAATCATAGTGATCTTGATTGATTTGAGAAATATCGTTATAAACATATTCAAGGTTACAAATTAAATTTTTTTGTTTAAAAAAATTGTATGTATTAAGGGAATTCGTTAATAAAGTAACTTTTCTTTTATTTAATAATTTCGAATAAAAATGATTTAATAATTTATTTTTCTTTAAATATTGTTTTGTAATATCATTTCTTTCATTAATTATAATAGAAACATTGGTTTTTTTTTTCATTAAATAATTATAATAAAATAATAATATTAAATTTGGTTTCGTTAAAAACGAAGAGAAGTATTTCGAATTATCTATACATTTATCAAAATTATTTCTTAATCTAAAAGCCGAATACATTGAATTTATTGTTATTTTATCTGAAAAAATAAATGATAAAGATACTATTATTGCATTTTTGATATATCTAAAAATTGAAGCACTTAATCCTCTAGTTAATCCTTTAAGTAATTTTTTAACAGCTAAAACTAATGTTTCTGAAATTGATATGAATCCTTTGTCACTATTTAACTTCTTAGGATTAATTGAATGTATTTGATACCTATTTAGATTATAATCATTAATTAGTTGTTTTGATATTTTTCTTGTCAATATAATAGCAGAAATTTTTTTTTCTTCCAAATTTTTTACTATAGAAAATATAGTTTTCTGAGTGCCACCCCAATTTAATAAATTATTGTAAAAAACTTGATGATGATTCCAAGTATTTCCAATATATTCTAGATCTGAAACTAAATATCGATCTCTTTGTAATTTTATATCTTCACCTCTTGGGGTTTCAACTTTTTTTTTAAGAATATATTGATTAATCATAATCTTAGTTAACTTGTATAAATCGCTAAAAAATAATAGGGGCTCTCTTTTATAAAAGAAATAATTTTTCTTATATTTAAGTAGTGGAAATATCCACTTAGAAAAAAATAAATTATTTTTTTCAAAATTGAAATCTAGAAAAATTCTGTTGCATTTAAATTTTTTAGAATAGGTTATGAATGTTTCATCTAAAATTCGATAATAGTTTTTTTCATCAATTACAATTATTAATGTTGTATTATCAAATTTATGACTATTTGATTCAAGAATATTTGACATTTCAAATTCTGAATTCTCATCTCTATCGAATACCTTTGTTGTATAAACTCTAAAATTTAAATTATTATTTTTTTTCAATAAATATATTTTAATTAATTTAAGATAAATGGGATCTAAATTAGTAAAAAAAACTATTTTTTTGTATTTATCAAAACGATCATTTGAAAAATTTTTTTCTAAATTATCTGATAGAATTTTTTGCTGGTCAATAAAAATTTTTTCTGTTTGTGTAGAAAATTTTTCTCTTAGTTTTTTTAGTTGGGTTTCATATTTTTTATTATTTATTAAATTTGTAAGTTCTTTGGGATCATTTTTAAGGTCATATAGTTCTTCAATTTTTGTATCATGATACCTCACATATTTGCAATCGTTATTAATCAGACTCGTAATCTTACCATCCTGAAGAAGAAGACGAGTATCGGTTCTTATGTATCTATCAAAATCATCATTTGGTGAAATGTCATTTTGTAATTTATTAAGTTGGGACTTTCCATCTACCTCATTTTTTAAATTAAAATTTAAAATTTCAGATAGTGTTGGCAAGATATCTATTAATGAAACTCTATTATTTATGGTTTTTGGTTTAAGACCAGGAATTTTCATTAGTAATGGAACCTTAATGTTATCTTCTGTAACAATTAAATCATGTCCTCTTCCAATTATGTTTTTTGTTTGTATGGCTGATGGATCTGGATACCCATGATCGGAATTTATTATGATAATTGAATTTTCGTAGTTCCCAGAATTTTTAATACTACTAATATGATCTTTGATCAATTTATTAATATTTTTATCCCCTCTGCAATCATACCAAGTCATTAAAAATTTTTTTTTTGATGACGATTTTTTTAAAGCGTTTTTAAACATTTCTAACACTTCTTGATTAGACCAATTATTACTATGAGATGTACCTTTTAAAAAATATTTATAATCTAGTTTTCCAATAAGGTCTGATAACATTTCTCTAGCTCTTTTCGAATTATCTATAGGAATATTTTCAAAATTTAATTTATTTAAATAAAATTCTATAGGTTTAATATTTTTTAAATTAAATTTCCAATCAGAGTAGTTTCTTGCTATTTTGATAGTTTCGCACCCAGTAAACATGGATGCAGCTGACATGACTGTACTTGGAGCAGATGTATAAGCATTTGTAAAATTGAAAAAATCACTTTCAAGTTCATCAAAATATTTAATTCTGAATCTTGTGTCACCTTCACCTTTATAAGACCTCATTGAATCGACTACTATCCAATAAATATTTTTGATTTCCATCTAATTTAAACCTTTTTTAAAAAACCGTAAGGATTTTCAGTTATTGTAGATTTAGAATGGAACTTTTCATCGATTTTAAAATTTTTATTTTTTCTCAAAAATTTTTCCAGAGCAACAAAAGGACCATTACCTTTATCAAAATTTCTGTGTGAAGCTCTTTTTTTTTGCCAATCTTTTAAAAAAAACCCTTTTGGCATAAAATCAACAATGGTATCAGTGCAAATTAGATAACTTCCTTTAGAAACTATTTTTGAATAAATTTTTAACTCTTCAAGTACATGAGAAGTCGAATGATCAGAGTCTAATATAACCATAATTTTTTTTTTATTTTTTGTAAATTTTTTTAATTTTTTATTAGTTTCTTTGGATATGGAGGATCCTTCAATAACACTTATTTTCAATTTTTTATAAATTTGACTACAATTTATTTTATTGTGTTTTCTAAAATCAATTTCTATACCTACTGTTTTTGCATTAATATTATACATTTTTTGAATTGATGCATAAAATGCAAGACTACCTCCATGAGCAACTCCTGTCTCAATTATTAAGTCAGGTTTAACTTCAAAAATTAATTCTTGAATTGTTATCAAATCGGATGGATATTTAATTATAGGTATGCCTAACCATGAAAAATTATATAAATAACCGTTTGATAAAGAATATTTTGTCCAGGCTTTACTTATTTTCTGAAACTTACTATCTTTGAACTGCCTTTTAATTCTCTTTTCACGATCTTTATAAAATTTTTTTAACATACAATACTTTCTATTTTTTTTTCTGTATTTAAAACTAGCTTTTCCCAACTAAATTCATTTCTTTTTAAATAAAAATTATTTACGGTTTGATTATATTTTTTTTTAGATTTAATCAAAGAATTTATAGCTTGACTCATTTTTAATGCATTTTTTTTTGGAGTACTTAATTGTTTATCTTTAATAATCGAAACATTATCTCCTACATTGGTTGTGATTATAGGAGTGCCACAACTAATAGCCTCCAATAATACTTTTGGTAGTCCTTCACTTATTGAACTTATAACTAGTAATTTTGATTTATAAATCAAATTTCTTATTTGATTAGAACTTAAGTAACCTTTCAAAATTATTTTTTTTGAAAGTGAATTTTCTTTAATATACATTGAAATTTTTTCATACTCATTTTTTTCAAGTATACCACCACATATAAATAGCCTATAACTTGGATTTTTTTTTATAAATAACTTAAAAGATTTAATTAAAGTTAAATAATCTTTTTGCCATCTTATATTCCCAACAGCTAAAATTATTTTATTTTTCCTTAATTTTCTAAATTTATAATAATTTAAATCAACTCCATTGCCGATTACTTTGCAATTAGTTTTAGGATAAATTCTTTTAAATTTATTCTTTAGATCTTTTGAAACTGATATAACTAATGAAACTTTACTAATTAATATTTTAAATAAAATTTTCTTCTTTAAATTATAAATATCTGACCCTCCAATCGATAAAACTATCTTTTTTTTAAAAAATAAATTTAATAAAAAAGCTGTCAATAGAAAGTTAATATTATGAACATGAATGTAACTAATTTCTTTTAAGTTTATTTTTTTTAAAATTTTAAAAAATAAATTTAAATTATTGATCATTTTATTTAATAAGACAAAAATAAAGTTTAGGTTTAAATTATAATTATCACTTAAACTTCTTTCTTTTAACACTACCTCGTGTATTTTTGTATCTGATCTATTTTTTATTGATTTATGTTTATTTTTTTTAAAAAAAAATGTACTACTGTTCTTAGAATATTTACCAAACATATAGGCTTGCAAGCCAACATTTTTGAATTTAGAATTTGGATATGTTCTTGTTAACCTAAGTACATGCATGAGACTAAAAATTTATTTAAAACTTTTTTTTATTAATTTTGCAATCCTATTAATCTTAGTAGAAGTGATGTCATATATTCTGATAACACAATTAAATATAAGTTCTAGACCAAATTTTACATTTCAAAACAGACATCACTATGGAGATTATAACGAACATTTTGGAGCTTGGCACCTCCCAAATAAAAGTTTTAATCATAAAAAAAGTTGTTTCGACGTAGTTTACACCACTAACTCTTATGGTGCAGTGGATAAAGAAAGAGTTTTTTTAGGAAAAAATAGAACTGTTGTAATAGGCGACTCTATGGTTGAAGGTTATGGATTAAATAAAAAAAATCGATTTTCTAATTTAATTGAAAAAAAATTAAAGATACCACATTTAAATTTTGGAACATCTGGTCATTTTGGAACTACACAATACAGATTGTTATATGAAAACCTTGCATCTAATTTTGAGCACTCTAAGGTTATAGTTTTTATTACTGCTTCAAATGATTTTGAAGATGACTCTTATTCTTTTGGAAAAAAAATTCATAGTAATAGATATAGGCCATATATGATTGAGAGAGATAATGAATATGATTTAATTTATACAAATAAATTAAAAACAAGATTTTCTTTTTTTGAAAACTCAAAAAATATTTTGAATAATTTTACACACACTTATCATTTACTAAGATATTTAAAATCTATTATTACTTCAGAAAAAATTAAATCAAGTAATAATGAAGTTATTGAGGAAAAGAATATACTAAGATATTCTTTTTACGACGTTTTTAAAGAAGATGGTTTTAAATTGTTTGAGCACAATTTACTCTTAATAAATACCTTGGCTAAAAAAAATTCGGCTGATCTAATTATAGTACTTCTTCCATCAAAAACTGACGTAGACATTTATATCGAGAAAAACAAAAAAATTCCAAAATTAGTAAAAAAATTTGAGGATTTTTCAAAAAAAAATAATATAAAATTTATTGACATTTTAACTCATCAGAATTTTATAAAATTCAAATCAGAAGATCTATTTTTTGAATGTGATGGTCATCCAAATATTTTAGCAAATAAATCTATTGCAGAAATTCTTATTGGAGATGTTTATGAAAAAAATTAAGGCAGCTATTGTAGGATCTGGATATGGATTTTACGTAATATATAAGGCGTTGATGAGAATCCAAAACATCGAAGTGGTTTCAGTTTGTGCTAGAGATCAAGTAAAATTGAAGAAAATTTATAAAAATGAAGATATTGTTTTTTTTAGTTCTTGGAAAAAAATGCTTATTACACAAAAAATTGATTTATTGGCAATTGCCACAATTCCAAATGTACAATCAAAATTATTACTTAGTAAAGAAATAAAAAGATCAAAAATAAAGTATTTTTTTGTAGAAAAACCAATTGCAGAAAACTACAAAATTACCAAAAGAATTTATGATCTATATAAAAATAATAAAAATTTTATTGTTGATTTTACTTTTTTAGAGACTGACGTATTCAACAAATTTAAAAAATTATTAAAAAATAATATTCAAAGTATTAATAAAATAAATATTTCGTGGAAATTTAAATCTCACTACAACAAATTCAAATATAAAACGTGGAAAATTAACAAAAAACTAGGTGGTGGAATAGTAAAATTCTATCTAATTCATTTATTAGATTATTTGAATTTTTTTATTGGAGATTTAAATATTACTCAATTTAAATACTTGAATAAAGATTGTATTTATATTGAGGCTTTTTTTAAAAAGTCAAAAAAAATAATAATTAAATTTGACTCTAATTTTTCTAAGCAGCCAATTCATAAGATACAGTCTATCGGAAAAAATATAAAGCTAACCTTGGAGAATAATTCAAGACAATATTTTAAAAATTTTAAAATTAAAATTGTGAAAAAAAATAAAATAATTTCTTATAAACAGAAAAAAAACCTTCTTAAAAAAAACGAAGACGACTACAGAATTTTCCCTGTTCTCAATTATTTAAAAAAATTAATAAAAATGAAAAATATAAATAATTTAAGACAAGGTTTACAGGCTTCAAAATATGCAGAATTTTTATTAAAAAATTGAAATTTTCATAGCTTGTAATATGATTTTATCTTAAAAGCTGTTAAAAAAATATATGAAAAAAAAAAAATAAAAAAGTTTATGTAGCACTTGCGGTTGATTTTCTACATGAGGGTCACTTAAATATTTTAAACAAAGCTTCTAAGTTAGGTGATGTTTACATCGGGTTATTAACCGACGAAGCTATAATAAGTTATAAAAATGTCTCTAATTTAGATTTTGACAAAAGAAAAAAATTATTAAAGAACTTTAGCTTTATAAAAAAAATTATTCCACAAGAAAGTTTAGATTACTCAAAAAATCTTAATTTGATTAAACCTCATTATGTTGTTCATGGAGATGACTGGAGAAAAGGAAGACAAAAAAGTACAAGGGCAAAAGTAATCAAACTACTCAAGAAATGGTCGGGAAAATTAGTTGAAATCAAATATACGAAAGATATATCGATAAAAAAATTCAAAGATAAAACGTTTGAATTAGGCAACAATCCAAATAATAGGATTTCAAAATTAAAAAGACTACTGGACGCAAAAACTTATATTAAAATTCTCGAATGTCACAACCCCCTTAGTGGCTTGATTGTTGAAAATATAAGTTTTCAAGATAAATCTGGTATTAATAGTTATGATGGGATGTGGTCATCTAGTTTAACAGACTCTGTCTCTAGAGGTATGCCTGATAATCAATCAGTTGACTACTCAATCAGAACGCAAGGTGTAAATGCAATTATGAGCGTCACAACAAAACCACTCATATTTGATGTCGATAATGGAGGACAAATTGAACATCTTAAATTTGTGGTAAGAGATTTAGAGAGAGCAGGCGCTTCAGCTATAGTTATGGAAGATAAAATTGGTTTAAAAAAGAATTCTTTATTTAAAGACCAAAAAGGAGCCAAACAAGATAGTATTAAAAATTTTGCAAAAAAAATAAGAGTTGCAAAGGATGCAGCCAACAATAAAGATTTTTTAGTTATTGCAAGAATTGAAAGTATAATTTTAGGAAAATCTATAAATGATGCTCTTACTAGAGCTAATGCTTATAGTAAAGCAGGAGCAGATTGCATATTAATTCATTCAAAAAGTGATACTCCAAAAGAAATTTTTACTTTTGCAAGAAAATTTAAAAAATCCAAGTATTATAAGCCACTAGTTTGTGTTCCTTCCACATATTCTAAAGTTAAAGAAAGAGAACTTGTTAAAGAGGGATTTAAAATAATTATATACGCAAACCAACTTTTACGTTCAGCTTATAAATCCATGAATATGACTGCTACTAATATCTTAAAAAACAAAAGAGCTTTTGAGGTAGATAAGAATATTACTAAAATAAAAGAAATTCTTACTTTAATTAAATAATCCCATGTCTAATTCCAGTAAACTTGGAAAAATTTTAATAAAAAATAATATTGAATTTGTCACAGGTGTTCCTGATAGTCTATTAAAACCATTTATACAGAAATTAAAAAAGTTTCCAAAAATTAAACATATGTCAGCAGTCAATGAAGGTAATGCAATAGCTTTAGCAGCAGGTTGGCAAGTATCTAAAAATAAACTTCCGTTAGTTTATATGCAAAATTCAGGATTAGGTAATGCTGTAAATCCTTTAATTTCTTTGACACATCAAAAAGTTTATTCAATACCACTAGTTCTTTTGATTGGATGGAGAGGCGAGCCTAATAAATATGACGAACCACAACATGTTGAAATGGGAAAAATAACAAGGGACATTTTAAATTTACTTAAAATTAAAACTTTAATTTTAGGAAAATTCTTTGACCAATCCAAAATTGAAAAAATAATTTCTTACGCTTTTAAAAAAAAACGAGTAGTAGCCTTATTGATAAAAAAAGAATTTTTCAAAGATGATCAAGTAAATATAAATTCAGATTATAATAATAATGAAGTTACTAGATTTGATTTTTTAAAAAGTTTATTAAGCCAAATACCAAAAAATACAAAAATAATATCAACAACTGGCTATACTTCCAGAGAAGTTAATGAAATTAGAAAAGAAAATAAGTTTTTAAACGGAAAAGATTTCTACATGGTTGGAGCTATGGGTCACACATCTATATTTTCACTTGGAGTTGCAGAAGGTTTAAGAGGAAAAAAAAAAATAGTATGCATAGATGGTGATGGATCAATGTTAATGCATCTTGGATCATTATTTTCTATTGGCAAGCAACAAAAATTAAAATTAAAGTATATTCTTTTAAACAATAATTGTCATGAATCGGTTGGGTCTCAGCAAACTGGAATAAATAGTGTTAATTTAAAACTACTATCAAAAAGCCTTGGATTTAAAACATATTTAAAAATTTCAAAAAAAAAGGAAATGAAAAATAAGATTAATAAATTTTTAGAAAAAGAAACTTTAAGTTTTTTAGAGGTTAAAATTAAAAATAAGTCTATCAAAAACCTAGGTAGACCTAAAAATTTTAAAAATGTTTTAAAAAATTTTATATTATAAAATGAATTTAAATAAATTTTTAACTTTTCAAGATATTTTGAGATTATATCGAAATAAAAGAATTTTCTTAATTACTGGATACAAAACTTTTAAATTTCTAAAAAAAAAAAAAAATTGATTTGAAGCTGAATAAATTAAAATTTCTTAAAATTTATTTTAAAAAGGAAAGCGTACCTCAGTATAATGAATTGAAAGCTCTAATAATAGAATGCAAAAAAATCAATCCCGAGGTAATAATAGGACTAGGTGGTGGAACAGTAATAGATTACGCTAAGCTAACTCGTTTTTTTTTAAATGAAAAGAAAATAATTTTTGATGCCAAGAAAATTATTTTGAATAAAAAAAATTTAAAAAAACTAATCTGTATCCCAACAACTTGTGGATCTGGGGCTGAGTCGACAACATTCTCAGTGCTCTATAAAAGAAATAAAAAGTATTCTTTGAATAATCGACTTATGATTCCAAACTTTTATTCTTTAATACCGAATTATTTAACAAATATGTCAAAAAAAATTGCAACACCTCCAGCACTAGACGTATTTGCTCAAACAATAGAGTCTATAATGTCACTAAATTCAAATAAAAAAAGTTTAAGATTTTCTTATAAATCGCTAAATATTTTAGGTAAATATTTATTTAAATATATCGAAACAAGGAACTTTCATTCCACAAAAGAGATGGCTATTGCTGCAAATTATGCAGGTAAAGCAATTAATATTTCAAAAACTACAGGACCACATGCACTTTCATATATTTTTACATCTAAATATGGAATACCACATGGTAGAGCCGTATTCATGTCTTTGAGGTTTTTTTTAAAAATAAATTATGATGGAAGAAATAAAAATAAATTTTTAAAGGAAAAATTTAAAAGAATTTTTTCTATTTTGAATATTAAAACAATGAAAGAATTAGAAAAAATAATTGATAAATTATCTAGGCACTATACTGTCAATATATATAAAATAAGGAATGAAATTAAGTCAAATCCTTATTTATTTATTAAGTCTGTAAACATCGAAAGACTAAAAAATAATCCAGTCAAAATTAATCTCAAAAGTTTAAAAGAAATAATAAATTCTATATAAAATTAAAAATGTTTTTAATTATAGCTTACACTAAATGAAAATAATTTTTTCAATAGTAATAAAAATCATAATTATAACCTTAATAACATTTTTAATTGCAAATATCTCTATAATTTATTTTAAAAAATATATTTTTTCCGAAAAGTTGTTTCCAAGATCGAATTTAAGAGCAATTCCTGAGCAATATCAAATATATTATCAAAATACTTTTAATTTTAAAAAAAATAATTTTTATACAGCTCTGATAGGTGACTCACATGTTTTTGGTTTAGGAGATGGATATTATGATGTTGAAAATAAAAAATACTCTTTTGGACATTTTTTAAAAGACAAATATCCAAAAGAAAACTTTGTAAGTTTTGGTCTTCCAGGAGTTGGCGTATCTGAGCCATTTTTCTTTTTTGAAAGAATAAATCAAACAAAAATTCATTCATTTGGACAAATAGATAAGATTTTTTATTTTATTTATGAGGGAAATGATTTGGAGGACAATGTCAGGAAGGGATTTAATTTAGAAAAATTTAATGAAATTTTTTTATTTGACGCATATTTCCCTATTATAAAAATAGCTAAAAATATAAAAAATAATTATTTTAAAAAAAAGAAAGAAAGAAATAATAAAATTGTAAATACTTATTTTATCCTTGGTGTAAAAAAAAATATTTCCACTTCACTTCAGTCACCTCCATTCGAACTTACTGATAACGAATTGAAATACTCTCTTAATTTAACTTTTAAAATTTTAAATAAATTTAAAAAATTTACAGACAATATATATATAATCTATATCCCATCTCCAGCAACTGTTCTGGATTTGGAAGAACCAATTGTTGCACAAAGATATTTCCCTTATAGAAATATAAATAATAGTTTAACAAAAAAACAAATAATAAAAAAAAACAAATTTATTGTTGAAAAAATTCAATCTTTTAGTGATAAAAATCAACTAAAATTTTATGATTTAACTCAAAAATTAAAAAAATATTCAAAAATTCACGTGGCTTATGGTCCAAAAGATTTCAAACATCCAAGAAAAAATGTTTATGAATATATAACAGAAATTATATCAGAGGAATTTTTGATAACAATTAATTAAAATATAAAAAGTTCTTTTTTTCTGATATTAAAACGTTTAAGTAGATTTAAATTTAATTGAAATGAAATTTAGTTTTCAAAATGTAACTGATGGTAATTTAGATTACTGCCAAATTTCTGGCAAAAAAAATCTAAAAGAATTTATAGATCTTGGTGATCAACCTTTAAGCGATACTCTTTTAGAAAAAAAAGACTTAAATAATAATAATGAAAAAAAATATCCATTAAAAATTCTTAGAAGTCCAACTTTAGGACATTCTCAACTTAGCCATATTGTTCCACAAAACGAGCTTTATCATTTAGATTATCCTTATAGACCCGGTATTACAAAAGAAATAGTAGATCATCATAAGGAGCAAGCAAAAATAAATATAAAAAAATTTAATTTAGAAAAAAACTCCTTAATTGTTGATATCGGTTCAAATGATGGAACATTGCTTAATGCATATATGGAAAATGACATGAAAGTTATTGGAATAGAGCCAACAAACATGGCAAAGGTTGCAATAAAAAATGGAATTCCAACTATTCAAAGATCTTTTAATTCAGACGCAGCAAAAGAAATTATAAAAAAAAATACTAAAGCAAAATTAATTACAGCAACGAATGTTTTTGCTCACATGTCTACCTTATGTGATGTTATGGAAGGTATAATTGAATTATTAGATGATAATGGTTTTTTTATTATAGAAAATCACAATATGATGAATATCATCAAACACAATCAATATGATAGTTTTTACCACGAACATATAAGAAACTATTCTTTTGGTTCTTTAAAGTATTTATTTGAAATGTATAATCTGAAATTGATAGATGCAAATGTTGTTGAAAGGTACAATGGTTCTATAAGAGTTGTAGTTACAAAAAATAAATCCTTTAAGGAATTAGTAGATATAAATAAAATTTTAGAGGAAGAAAAAAGTTTTGGAATTTTAGATGATAAAGTTTGGGATAAATTTAAAAGTAATATTGTTAATTCAAAAAAAAATTTGTTAAAGGTCCTTACTGATTTAAAAAAAGAAGGTAAAACTCTAGCTGCAAATTCCTGCCCAGCAAGATGTAGTACGCTAATAAATTATTGTGACATAGGAACTGACTTAATACCTTATATTGCAGAGCAACCAACCTCTTTTAAATTAAACAAATTTTTACCGGGAAAACATATTCCTATAATTAAAAACGATATTTTATTTGAAAAACAACCTGACTATGTTTTGTTGTTAGCATGGCACTTAAAAGTACCAATAATTAACTATTTAAGAAGCAAAGGTTTAAAATCTAAATTTATAATACCTTTACCAAATGTGGAAATAATTAATGACTAAATTTAACGAGGAAATTATTTATGATGATGCCAGAAAAGTTGCAAAGGAATTTTTTAAAAATTTTAATAAAAAAAAAAGGTATAAATGGATTATAACTGGAGGAGCTGGCTTTTTATTAAGTTATTTTTTGTATATCGTAGAAATATTAGTTGAAACATATAAAATAAAAATTAATTTAGTTATATACGATAATTTTTTTTTTGGATTTGATGATAGATTAAAAAAATTTAAAAGAAAAAAATATATTACTTTCATCGATAAAGATTTATCCAAATATCCTATTGATAAAATTGATTGTGACTTTTTTATTCATGGAGCATCAATAGCTTCACCTACATTTTATAGAAAATATCCCATAGAAACAATCAAAGTTAATGTTTTAACTTTGATTAAAATTTTAGATAAATTTTCATTAAAATCAAAAAAACCTAGTTCAATTATTTTTATGAGCTCGAGTGAAGTTTATGGCAACCCCCCAAAAAAATTTATACCAACACCAGAAAATTATGTAGGCAATGTATCTTTTGTAGGACCTAGAGCATGCTATGATGAGTCAAAAAGAATAGGAGAAACAATTTGTGTCAATTATTTTAAAAAATTTAAATTACCAATTAAAATAATAAGACCATTTAATGTTTATGGACCTGGACAAAATTTGAATGATAAAAGAGTAGTGCCAGACATTTTAAAAGGAATAGAAAAAAAAAAGATTGTTCTCTACAGTGATGGTAAGCCAAAAAGATCATTTTGTTATATTTCAGATCAAATCAGAGGAATTTTAAACATTTTGCTTAAAGGTAAAAACGGTCAGGCATATAATGTTGGAAATGATGAAATGATATCGATCAAAAATATAACAAAAAAATTTATAAAAAAATCGAAAAATAAAACAAAATTAAATTTTAAAATAAATAAAGATAAAAATTATAACGTTGATAATCCACAAAATAGATGTCCAAATCTAAAAAAAATTATGAAAATTAATAAGTGGAGCGCAAAAATAAAAACAAACGAAGGTATACTTCGAACTTTAGAATATTATAAATTAGCTAACTAAAAGTTACCTTTTCTATGGAACTAAAATGTTTTTAAAAAAATTTTTAAAATTAAAAGAGAATAAATTGTACTATGAATATCGATATATTAAATTTAAAAAAAAATTTAAAATCCTAGATCAATTTAATTTGAATTATAAGTCTATAATTTTAGATTTTGGATCTAATGTAGGAGATGTTTCAAAATACTTATACGAAAAATACAAGTCAAATATTTATAGTTATGAACCAAACATTCATGCTTATAATATCCAAAAAAAAAGATTTGCTTATAATAAAAAAATTCATGTTTTCAACAAAGCAATTGATGTTGAAAGTACTAAAAAGTCAATTTATTTTCACAAAAATTCACTTAAAGGAGGAGATGTTGAATATTCCCATGCTTCTAGCTTAGATGCCAATAAAGCTAATGTCTCAAAAGAAAATTCTCAAATAGTTAATACAATATCAGTTTCCGAAATATTAAAACAATTTAATCAAATTGATTTAGTAAAAATTGATATTGAAGGTTATGAATATAAAATCTTACCTGTATTAATTGATAATAGGCATAAAATTAAAAAAATTATCGCAGAGCTCCATGGTAGCCCATATGGCAAAAAAACATACAAAAATTATAAAGAAAAATACTTTAATTTAAATAAAAATTTACAAGAGCTTAATTTAGTCAAAGACTGGTTTATTGAATGGAAATAATTAGTTTAAACATTTCTAATTTTTCTTATTCGACAAGATTTTTAACATAATAATTATTCTTAAAGCAAATTTAAACAACAAAATTAAAGAAAATAAAATTGAATAATTTAACATAAAATTTTTATCATATATAAAATCAAAAATAAAAATTAAAATAATAATATGGTAAAATCCAATTATAGAAAAAAAGATATCATTTATAATTTTTAAAGGTTTAAATTTTAATAATTTACTTGAGGATTTATTACTTTTTGATATTGAGAATGAGTATTTATAATTAGTTAGTACTTCGAAGTTTTTCTTAAGATACATATCTATTAAAAAAATAAATCCACATAAAATAAATAGGTTTGAATAATTAAAAATTTCATAAAATCTAAAATAAAGTGCAAAAAAAATTGAAGGATTTATAATTGAATGCACAATTTGATCAATAAATTTTCCAAACAAGGAAGTTTGATTTCTGGCTCTTGCTAAGTCTCCATCAACAGTATCTAAAACATTGTGAGAGACAAAAAGGATGCCAGAAAACAATAGCGATTTAAGATCATTTAATGACAATAAATAGACAGCCCCAATACCACAAATTAACATAATATATGAAATAAGGTTGGGAGTTAAAGAAGATTTAAATATTACTCTAGTTATATAGGCAGATATATATCTGGTAAAAAAATTATAATAAATTTCGTCAACAGTTGGTTTGCTAATTATTTTTTTATATATATCTTGCATTATGATTATAAAATCATATTAATGAATAATCTTTTTTATGAAAGCAGTAATATTAGCCGGTGGTAGAGGAACAAGATTAAGCGAAGAGACAGATTTTAAACCCAAACCAATGTCCGAAATTGGGAGTATGCCCATATTATGGCATATCATGAAAGTTTATAACTTTTATGGTGTAAATGAATTTGTAATTTTATCTGGATACATGTCTCATCATATAAAAAATTTTTTTCAAAATTATAATATAATCTCTAATAGTGTAGAATTCGATTTATCATCTGGTAAAACCAAATATATAGGTAAGAAAATAAACTGGAAAGTGAAAATAATAGATACAGGTCTTGATACTAGTACTGGTGGTAGAATATTAAGAGCAAAAAAACATATAGGAAATAAAGATTTTTTTTTAACTTATGGAGATTGTATTGGTGATATTGATCTAAAGAAATTAAGAGATTTTCATAAAAAACATAAAAAAATTGCTACATTGACCGGTATTACACAACCAGGCAGATATGGCTCTCTATCATTGTCTGACACTAAAGTTAAATCATTTAGTGAAAAACCAATTGACACAAAAAACTTTATTAATGGTGGATATTTTATTTTTAAAAAAAAAATATTTGATTACCTAGACCATGATGAAACAATACTTGAGAGAGAACCATTATCAAAACTTGCTAAGGAGAACAACCTAATGTGTTATAAGCACACTGGTTTTTGGCATCCCATGGATACACTAAAAGATAAGAGAACATTAGATAAATTGTGGAAGAACAATAAAGCACCTTGGAAAAAATTAATTAAATAGGTTTTATGAATATTGCTGTTATAGGTTCAGGATATGTTGGAATTGTTACAGCTTTAGGTTTGGCTAATAAAAACTTTAATGTAACTAATATTGATATTAATAAAACTAAAGTTGAAAATATAAAAAAAAAAAACTTAACAATTAAAGAACCAGGTTTAAATAAATTATTTTTAAAGCATCTTAATAAGAAATATTTTGTTACTACAGAATATGAAAAGTGCCTAGACTCTGATTG
>MDSV01035249.1_pt1 | contig 17642 bp, 30 predicted proteins | sample 810851 | NCBI WGS metagenome assembly MDSV01 (sample SAMN05326640, study PRJNA326480) | marine metagenome | isolation source: seawater | place: Atlantic Ocean: North East | collected 2012 | reverse complement strand
GCCGGGGCAGGGGCAGGGGCAGGGGCAGGGGCAGGGGCAGGGGCCGACCCCGGTTCCGGCTCGCGCGCCCTCTCAACTTCTTCCACCCAGAAAGAGGAATTGGTGGTCTTCTTCTCAGGTTGGGGTTCGGGTTCCACCTTTTTCACGGACACCTGACCAGCCACGAGAGCGGCCATGGCTGACCCCAACATCAAAATGATGGCGGCCATTCTACAATAGACTTGGAAAATTATTTTCCAATTCGGGAAATACTTTTCGGAAGAATTTTGGAATTAAGTCAAAAAAGTTTTTGTCAATTCTGTTGGTAATATTTCTTCACGCACGGGAAAATTATTTTTCAAAATGAAGATTCAATTAACCCATAAAAATTTAAAATCCCTGAAAAAGTCTCGGGTGAAAAATATCTCGGTTATCACTCGGTGAAAAATAATCTCGGGTGCTCGGTGAAAAATTATACTTTTCATTTCGGGAATACTTTTCAGAAGAATTTTCAAATTTGGTTGGAAAAGTTTTTGTCAATTCGGTTGGTAACTTGAAAAAGTCTCGGGGCCTCGGAAACTACTTTCATTTCGGGGGAATACTTTTTCAAGGATTTTTAAATTTTCATCCTAAATTGACAATCGATTTTGAGAATCAATTTTCACACTGTCGGAATAAATTCCCATCGTAACGTGGAACATATTTTTTTCCATATGACATCCTGACTGTAGAGCTTTTCCTTACTCTTGAGCAATGGGAAAAACTGAAGGTACTCGTCCTCCTCTAAGAGCTCGCACATCTTGAACAACACGAAAGAATAACTCAAGAAGTTTTTCCGTTCCGTGGGACAGTGGTCGTCGAAAGGTTTCTGAATATCCTTGAACATGATCCGAAGCGTCTCTTCCAACTCCTGTGGCATGCTCGGCGGCTTGATCCCGTTGAGTAGGTTCGTGATGAACGGGACGTGTTCGTACCACTTGTTCAACCGAAGCTTCTTGAGGAGCGATCGAATTTTCGCGTGAGTGATCTCCTCGACGTTCTGAATTTTCAGCTTCTTCAATTCCGACCGAAGTTGCTCGATGACCTCCTCGGGGATGGTGGTCATCTCCTGCGCCTGGAACTGGCTCAACCATTCGTTGAAGTGATTCTCCCTCTTGTAAGAGTAGTTGATGATCTTTTCGGACGTCTCCTGTTCCTCGCGATAGGTCAACTCTTCACTGATCAACGTCGTGACCACCGCACCGCAATTCTGACACGTGAGATCACTGGTTTCCGGGAAGTGTACCAGGTTTCCGTGCTCCCTGCAGTTAGGACACTCGTCCATCAGGTGTTTGGTCGGTCTATTGATATTTTGTTTCTCGACATCTATGAGGTAATCCCTAAATATATCCTTGCGTTTCAGACCGACGGTCTCCTTGACGTGGAAGACGTTATTGGTGTTCGTGTTATCCCCGTTCTCGTCCGTGTATTGATTCACGTAGGGCATACACTGGATGATGTAGTCGCTCATCTCGCTCTCGTAGCGACCCCTGTTTTCGGGGTCTTTGTCTATGAGGTCTTTCCAGTCCTTGACACGGTTGTTGTACCTACTTAAAAAATTGCCCTCCATGTTCTGTAAAGAGATGCTGTTCAATCTTTTAAGTAACCTCATATGCTTCTTCAAAAAACTGACCACACCGAGAGACTATTCCGTGGTCAACGAGGAGCTCGAATACTCGGTTGACTACGACATGCGATACCGAATCGAAGACGATTTCTGGAAGGTGGAAAGTAAGGATTGGGACGGGATCCTGGAAAACTTCCACGTGGACGTCACTGGTCTGGATTTCAGGTACACCGCCATCCCGGAAAACGTCTCGTCGATCATCCTCCGGATCAAATACTTTTTCAACGGCCATTTGTATTCGGTCGTGACCAACGACCTCAACTTCGTGCCCGGTGAAAAGGAGGACGCACCCATGTGTTTTCACATCCCTTTGAGTAGTGTATGGATCGTCGATCACGGAGATAAACCGATGGTGAACATCACTGAAAAGGTGAAAAGGTACGCCGGGCCGAGATGTGATTTCCACGGCGAGAAGGTCTCCCTCGGGGACTTTCTGTACTACGACAACGAACACTTGAAGAATAAATTTCCGAGGATTGTATTAAACGGTTTAGGTATGAAAAAATCCGTGTCGACGCTCGACGGCTTCACTACTGATCTTCAGCTACCTTAGTCGCGAGGTAGAACTTGAGCTCGCCCAGATTCGCGACGTTATATTTTAATATGAGAAACCTGTTCCCAGTTTCCTGAATGATCTGCACACTCGCGCACATGCTCGTCGCCTTGGTAAAGATGTTAAGGTACTTCAAACTGTACATACCCGAGATGGTGGGCGAATCTTCCACACACTCGATGGATGTTTCCTGGTTAGCGAAATCTCCCTCGCACTTGAACTTGATCTCCTTTCCAGATCGGATGATCTCGATGTAATTTCCGATGTTCGACATGTCCCTGCACAGACGTTGAAAGTCCACGGAGGGAAGGGTCGTGATCGTCGTCATATCTATCTCGGGGACCTCGATGCGACTCTCGTTGATGTCCAGGAGCTTGAGCTGGAACTTCGTGTTGGTCTTCTTGGTGTCACTCGAGATCTCGATGTTCATGTACTCCTTACAGTTGATCTCTATCTGGAGGACGTCGTTATTCGTGATTGTTTTCAGAAGTTTGAAGGTGTTCGAGATGTTGATTCCCGCGATGATCTCCTCTCGGTCGCACTCGTACTCCTCGAAGTTATCGGCCGATAGGTATATGTCCACGAGACTCGTGCGCGCGGTGTCGAGAGTCACGATGTACATACCCTCCTTTCGGAAGTATATGTTGACATCGTTGAGGATATCCTTGAGAACCTCGAATGTCGACTTAAAGGCGGCCGCTTGGATCGTCGCGAGCTTCATCTGTCTAACGCGCGCCTCACATCTTTAACTCCGTGTAGGCGTCGCCCTGGCCCACGTCCTTGCTGATTTTTGCCTCCAACTCCTTCGTCATGGGCGGCTGGAGCGCCTTGCCGTAATCGTCCAAGGCAAACATGTTCGCGTTGTCGCCCTTGCCGTCGAGCGATGACATGCCGCACGACATGCCCCCGATGCAGCTGTGCGTGACCTCCTTCGCCGGAAGGAGGGATTCCAACCAGTTTTTGATCTCACTCCCGACGAGGATCTTGCCGTTCTGTGTCAGCATGGTGGGGACGCGGGTGATCTTGTTCTTGTAGCTGGACGGGATGCCCTGCGTGTTGATGTTGTGGTAGTGCACCAGCTGCTTGAGCTGCTGATGTTGTTTGACGTATTCGATGATATCCATGGAAAATTTGCACCTCGGGGAGTAAATCAAGAGTGACATCTACTATGTCGTCAGGTAATATTCGAAAAAAAATTAACGCATAGTAGTAATATGAACTATCTCGTCGCGTTTCTCCTGTTGGTCGTCGTCTACGTGCTGACCAACGAGAACGAGAGCTACGGGTTCGCGGGCTACACAACCCCACGCGAGACCCAGCTGATGGACCCGTTCCCTAACATGAACGGGTTCCAAGAGGTCAAGAACGACGCGACCGTCGACCTGATGGAGAGCGTCGTCTTACTGACGAACAAGGAGATTCACAAGCGCACGGGCATATCGAACTACATCATCGAGACGACTTCGATGAAAAAGTTCCAGCACGAGAAGGAACCGGCGAAGGTCTACGAGTGTAGGTTCATGACGGTCAAGAAGAACGGATTTTCTTTCGGCTTCTCCGTCGTGGTGTGGTTCATCGTGCAGGACCAAGAGCCCATCCGACTCATGGCGATCCGGTCGCAACCCATCGGATTCCAGCCCTCGGATCAGCCCACCGAGAAATCCATGGGAAAGGAGTTCCTCGACTACAAGATCGTCAAGGAGAACCACGTCCCGAACAGGGGTGATTTCGACGCGTCCATGTCTAAGTTCAGGGATCCGAACGCGCAGTTCGACAGGGTGTACATTCCCGAACCGCCGCCTGCGCCCCCCGAAGCGAAAGCAAGGTCCGATTTACAGGAGCTGAGCGACGAGGTCGAGTCGGGTGTGAACACCGCGAGGCGCGACACGAACAATTTCTTGCGAGGCCTCGAGAACGACCCGGCGCTGATCAGGGGTCTCAAGACGATCGAACGTGGGTTGGAAACGGCTAAAAATAATTTGCGGTAATGATAGGTATGCTCAGCATCTCAGACGTCACGAAGATCGACGCGCGCAGGAAACAGATCCGAAAGGAGATTTACACCAAGATCTACGAACAGTTCGTCTCCAAGATCAAGCAGAGCGTGGAGTTGGGCTGCAAACAGATATTCCTGACGGTGCCCAGTTTCGTTGTGGGGTACCCGACCTTCGACCGCGATCAGGCTGCGAAGTATATCGCGCGACAGTTCGCGCGCGGCGGGTTCAGCGTTCAGATGATCACCCCGATCGAACTTTACGTCACGTGGTACGCCCCGAGGAAGAAGAGGGAACGTCGTGAAAAAGAGGACGACGAAGTAGAATTTCCGACGCTGATGAACCTGAAGAAGATGGCGAATAAGTACAGGGGAGACGCGTGAGTTTAAAGGTTTAATAATATGCATCAAGAGTATAAAATGACTGACAACCTCAGTATCCTCACCGATGCGAAGCGCGAGTACATGTGCCAGCTCTGCCTCGTGATGTGCCCCGCCATGATCGAGACGTTCCAGGAACTCTACAACGAATCCATCAAGAACTCCAAGGGTAAGCAGGTTCTCATCATGTTCCAGAAGCTCCTGAAGGAGGTCCCGAACTGGTCCAACGCCATGAGCAAGCGACACGCCGATAACATCACCGACCGCTGTTCTTGGTTCGGCGACCTCCTCGCGGCGGTTTTTGTGGCGTGCACCAAAATCCTCTCGGCGGTTCGCCTCAGGGCGGACAACAAGAAGATCTCGCTCAAGTTGCCAACCGAAGAGGTGTTCATCCAGACCTGCTACAACAACGCGGCCAGGGACCTGTACAAGGACCCCTACATCTTCCATGAGGAGCAGTCCGAGTACGTTCGCGACGATACCCTCACCGCTCGTTTCAGCGTCGTCATCGAGACCACCGTCAAGGAGCTCATCCCCGTGCAGCAGATCTTGCAGACGTACATGTCTCAGGAGACGCGTGATATCTCTCTCGACGGCGAGGTCCAGGACAGCGAAGATCCCGACGTGATGGACATGGAAGAAGGCGAATTACCCGAGGAGACCGAGGAGACCGGGGCCACCGCCGAGGGTGAGGAGGAGGAGGGGGTCGCCGAGGATGCTGCTCAGGAGGAGGAGCCGTGCCCGCCGCCCGGACCCGAACCTCAGCCGACCGGTCTCGAGAACGAGTTCAAGACCGTGCCCGGTGTGCAAGCCCCCCCTCCACCACCCGCGCTCGACGAACCTCGACCCGAGGAATATCGACAGCAGCCGGCGGCGCCAGCGCAGGACGAAGGCGTCTTGTTCGGTGACGCTCCAGACAGGCCGAAAAAATATCGTGGTTATAATTAAATATGGAAGGTGACCTGTCCAATTATTTACGCGACCCCGTATCCGCGGCCCTCATAGCGGCCGGTATCACCGCCGGGTACATTCACGCGAAAGCGTACCTCAACAACGAGGGTAAGCTCGAGCTGAACAAATACACCAAACCCGCGACGCTCAACGCCATCCTCGTGTTTTTCATAGTCTCCGGCGGAATCGGTAAGCGCGAACCCCTCTCGACCGAACCTTTTTAATAAAACTTAAAGACAACCCTTGTACAATAATAAAATGGCCTCCGTTACCGCCTTCAACGAGATGATGAGTCAGTTTCTTGTGGAACTTCATAAGACGTTTCCAGAAGAGAGGGGCATTAAGAAGATGCTCACGTCGTTCGACGTTTTGAAGAGCACGAACCCTCGCATGGTGGTCGACGGGTTCATGAGCGGCGTCTCCCCGTACGCCAGTCAGATCTCCGCCAAGGACGACAAGTTCCTCCTCGAGGAGTGTGGCAATATCGATTTCCTCAAGGATCTCGATCTCGCGTCCTACTGGGCGAAGATGACCGAGAACACGCGTGAGGCCACCTGGCAGTACCTCCAGACCCTATACATGCTCGGCACCACGATCACCGCGCTTCCCCCAGACCAGATGGCGCAGATCGAGTCGCTCGCACAGAGTGTCGCTTCGAAGTTACAGGATGAAGGTGGTGAGCTCAACGAGGACGCACTCATGAAGATGATGGGAAGCATGCTCGGCGGCCTCGGCGGAAAATAACCTGGCTATATACTAAATGAAGGTTTGGTTCGACGACCCACGCCAGCTCGTTGACGAAAAGCAATTTTTGCAGTTTTGGCCGGATAGCAAACAGACCCCAGAGGAGAGGATCAACGCCGCTTCGAGATTTATCGTCTACGCCTCCACGCTCCTGTACGTCATCCGCCGCGACCCCCGCGTCTTCGTCTTGGGGCTCACGATACTGGGTGTGGTGTACGTCCTGTACAAGTCTAAGATGGTGAAGGAGACCTACGCCGCCACGCCGATGGGTGAGCCGACGTGTCAGAAACCCACGGTCGACAATCCCATGGCGAACGTGCTCATGACCGATTACGGCAGCGCGCCCAACCGACTCGAGGCGTGCTACTACCCGTCGGTGAAGCCTTACGTGCAGAGGTACAGCAGCGACCGCATCCCGTACGACAGCGGTCGCTCCAGGACCTCGATGCCCCAGTACCTGCGAAACGCGATGGATCGTCAGTTCGTGACCATGCCCGTGTCTAAACTACCAGGAGGTCAACAGACGGAATTCGCGGAGTGGTTGTACGGCCCGAAAAACGGTCCGATGTGCAAGAGCAATTCCAAGTTTTGCAGCCCGAACGCCAGGGGCGCCCAGCTCGGGGCATTTTCGGGGCTCGGCATGGAAGGTGACCGAAGATAGATAAATATCTCATGTAATAGTAACAATGGCGTATCAACTCCAACCCGGTCTCTCCATCGTCCAAAACAGCGGTGCTCTCCCCCCCGTGAACGCGACGGACGAGGTTTTTGTCTATCCTCAGCCCAGTGGGCTCAACTGCGGCGGGTGCAGGCCCAACACCATGCTCTACGGCACCGCGCCGTACAAGGCTGGTAAGGGTGCTCCCTCGCAGTACGTCGACGTGAGCGATCGTCTCCGTCCTCAGAGCACGTCCCGTTTCAACAAACACCTCGTCGAGACGTACGATCGTAACTACTTCCCCCTGAACAACGTGGAGTGCAAGCTCCCTCTTAGGTCGATCTCGTACGAGCCGGCCAGCACCCGCGCGGAACTTCAGAACGATCTCTTTCAGCAAAGGTACCTCAATAAAAATGTTAATAGAAAGTAAGAATGGCTGATCCCATCTCGCTTATGGCAGTGGCCGGCCTCGTATACGCGGGTCGTAACTTGAGCACGAATTCAAAACCACCTGAAGTTACTACCGAACCTGTATTCATGAAGAAACCCCTCGTCGTCGAGGAGGATAACTTCGAACCCCCCGTGGATGTCGAGCACAAAAGGGAGATGGCCAATTTCGGCGACATCGCCAACCAGTCTCGGTCCAGCGGTGAAGAGATGTCCGGCATGCGAAACCGGATGTACGATCACGGTCGCATGAACAATCTGAGTCCGATCGAACAGGAACTCGTGGGCCCCGGTCTGGGCGTGGGTCCGAACGTTCCCGCGGCGGGTGGGTTTCAGCAGATGCTCCGAGTGAACCCCGTCAACGTCGGTGAGTACAAGCTCACCACGCTTCCAGGGCGAACCGGTCCCGCCGCCGACCAGAGCGGTGGTAGGTCGGCTGTCGTCGGTCAGCTCACGCACAACAAACCTGCGACCACCGCGCATCTTCCCTCGCGCCTTCCCGCCATGCCCGGCCGCGCGCAGGGTATGACCGGCGTCGTCCCCCGAAACGAGCACGAACGCACCAAGCGAACCACGAACCGTTCGCAGACGGGGTACCGAGGCGACGGCCTGGAGTTCGCCCCCGCGAAGCGCGTCATCTCCAACCTCACCCCCGCACAGGATCCCACGCGGTTCAAGAGCGATAACAACGGCGCGCATCTCATGTATAACAATCAACCGGCGCCCGGCATTTCGAACTTCATGGGCGGCTACACCAACACCGCCGCCGTGCAGATGAACGGAAAGACCAACGAGCAACTCATGAAGTACGGCTTCAGGCCCGAAGACAAGCGTGGTATGCCGAACCGCATGGGTAACCCCGGTCGCATGAACGTACGCGAGTCGGCGCTCAAGCAGGGCGGCACCGTGACGGCCGTTCGAAGCGACACGAGCCGCATCGACGGACGATTCGCGACCCCGAACGGTGGGTGGATGCAGAACTACCAGCAGAAACCGTACCACCAGTTCAACGCGTACAAGGGCCAGGGCAACCCCCACGCCAAGGGCCAGAATCTGGAGATCGCCAAGAGGCAGCTGGCGAACAACCCGCTCGCGCACCGATTCTACGAGTAAACGTTTCAACACTCACACGAAAACATTCATTAAAATATTGTTCCCCTATTTTAATGAAGGTTCATAACTTGACGATCGAAAGCGGTCAGCGAGACGCGTCGGTCCATGCGAACCCCAACGATTACGTCGTCAGTCTCGAAACGCCGATATACGACGTCTCCCAGATCAAATTAGTGAGTGCGCGGATCCCCACGCCGCAACTTTTGATCTGTGGAACCAATCAGGCGTTCGATTTCGACGTGATTTTTCAATCCCTCCCCACGCAGACGTTCGGTATAACGTACAGCCAAGGTAATTACGACGGAGTGTCACTCGCGGCTGGGTTCGCCAGTGTTGGGAAAATCAATTTCAACATGGGTTACGACGCTTCGAAAAACAGGTTCACGATGGGGGTCCCCACGCACGCCGACGGACACGCCATCAGTCAAATCAAGTTCAAATTTAAGACCGGACCGCGCGGATTCGACGACACGAGCGCGGCGACACAAACGACGATGCACCAGATCTTAGGCCTTCCAGCTCTCGACGTGTCGATGCCCGGCTCGGATTTCGGGGCGGCCAACTTCGATGGACCGAACGCCCTGGTGCTGCGTCTCTCTTCTGGATCCGAGCAGCTCAGCCAGACCCTACCGACCTCGGGTCAGACGCCCTATTACACCGGCCACATCCTCCTGCCGGGAGGAAGCGATTTCGTGAACGTGAACGGCGCGGACGACAAGCTCACGCACAACTTTCACTCCGGACCTCTCAAAACGATAAGCGACTTGCGCGTCGAATTCTTTTACATGAGTCACGGACGCCTCATTCCGTACGATTTTAGGAACCAGGACCACGTGCTGAAGTTCGAAGTCACCTGTTCCACCGACAAATTGGAAAACCTGACGCCTTTGCCACCACCGGATGAAGAGAAAGATGAGCCGTTGCCCGTTGTAAGCATTCCCGAAGAGAAGGGGAATCTTTACAAGGTCGAATACATTTACATCGGCCTGATCATTTTCACTGGTATCCTGTTGATACTGTCTATGGGTAAGAGGCAAGCCGCTTAGCGGGTGATCGCGTAGACGGGCTGCGCGGGCTTAGCGACGCGGCGGTTGACGGTGCTGACCACGAGGTAGACCACCACGGAGAGAAGGGTGGTGAGGAAAGCGGTCATCACGTACTGGCGGCCGCCGTTGCGCGGGACCTTCACGACCTGGGTGATGGACCAGCGAACGAAGTCCATCCAGGACATCGCGGCGGCGAAAGAGAAACCCGCGACGATGGAGTTGAGGGTCTGGGAAGAGAGCTCCTGGGAAACGAGGTTGACGGTCTCGATAGCAGCGGACATGGTTGTTATACTATAGTCTACGAAAAAAAATCATTCGAACGACAGTTTTTCGTCGTCGTTCACGATCTTCTTAAACTTTTTGGTCTTAACCCTCTTGGAAAACATTTCCTCGTCGTCCGAATCGTCGGTCGAGCTCTCCGCCGATTCGTACTTCTTGAACTGATCGTCGTCGTTGTTAAACGACCACGGCTCAGGCTCCGAGATGTTCATTACTATCCACTGCATTTTTTAACATCTCCTCCGCCGGACTCTGGGGGACCCACGTGTCCCACATGTCGTACGCCAGGTTGATTTCGTTCAGGAAAGGGTCGTCTCCTGAGTATCGAACGAATTCGGGGCACTCCTCCACCGGGACCTCCTCGATCTCGGATCCCGAATCGTCAGAGTCGCCCTCGTATATCTCGGGCATGGTACTCCCTAGCGTTTGACCCACCTTGCGCATGGCACAATACTTGGTTGCGTACTCGACATCCTCAGGAAGAAGGACGTCTCGTTCGCACCCCTTCGAGTAGTGCCCCGCGATCACCATGCTCTGTTCCAGCACGGGTAGAAATATGTCCACCATCGTGGAGATGTACCTTTCGGCGACGTCTTCCGCCGAGCCGTTGAATCCGGTTCGCATCAACATGTTACTTTCATACGCGATAAAATGTTTCCGAAAAAACCCCGAAATATACTAGCAATGAATCTCCAGCTGAGGAAATTCAAACCCGAGACGATGACCGACGACAGGGTATGCGTCTTCATTGGGAAGAGAAACACCGGTAAGTCCACTCTGGTGAAGGACATCATGTTCCATAAGAAACACCTTCCCGCTGGTATCGTGCTCTCGGGGACCGAGGAGGGGAACCATTTCTACTCCGAGTTCATACCCGACCTCTTCGTGTACGGGGATTATGATCGCGATGCAATAGAACGGGTCATGGCCAGGCAGAAGAAACTGATCGGCGGGGGCAAGGCGGGGAATTGCGGTGCCTTCATGCTGTTGGACGATTGCATGTACGACTCGAAATTCTTGAAAGACACGTGTATTCGTCAGTGTTTCATGAACGGACGTCATTGGAAGATCTTCTTCATGCTGACGATGCAGTATGTCATGGACCTCCCACCAGCCTTACGCGCTAACGTTGATTACGTCTTCATCTTGAGGGAGAACATCATTCAAAATAGAGAGAAACTGTACAAATCCTTCTTCGGTATCTTCCCGTCGTTCGACATGTTCTGTAAGGTTATGGATGCGTGCACCGAAAATTACGAGTGTCTCGTGTTAGATAATACGGTAAAGTCTAACAAGATTCAGGACTGTGTGTTCTGGTACAAGGCGACGCTCAGGAAAAACTTCAGGGTGGGAAGTCCTGATCTGTGGAGGCTGCACAAGAAGATGTACAACCCTAAGCACGGCGACGTCAAGGAGGACGACGCCAAGAAAGCGACCAAGCAGACCAGGTTGAAGATAACCAAGACCAGGTGATGCGTCGCATCTAGGGTTCAAAAAACTCGGGGTACAGTATAAAATGGCCGACAACGTGATGACCATGAACCTCTCCGACAACGGCGAAGGGATGGTTCCTCTCATGAACAACAACCCCGCGACGACGTTCAGGCAGAATGAATCGTCGGCGTATATTCAACATGAAAAAAATATCATTGAACATAAAGAGACGACGATGGACTCTACCCCTATTAACGATATCATGATGGAGCCCCCGATGGTGCAGCACGAACCCAAGATGCAGGGCGCCATGCCGCACATGACCGCCCCGGATCCCCAGGGTGCGTACCAGATGCAGGGCGAGAAGCCCGCGAGCAAGAACCCCTTCAACCTGACCGACGACCAGCTCACCGCACTCGTCGCCGGTTTCTGCGCAGCGATGTCGGTATCTAAGCCCATTCAGGATCGCCTCGCGACCTCTATCCCCAAGTTCCTTAACGAACAGGGGGGTAGAAGTTTGGTCGGCCTCGCCTCCACCGGTGCGGTGGCGGCGGTGATCTTCTTCCTCGTGAAGGATTACGTCGTCAAGCATTAATTCCATCCCATGTTGCTGTAGATGGAAGTGTCTCCCAACTGCCACGAAATCAGCGCACCCAAAGCGAACGTCCCCGACAATAAGCCACTGAGTTTAAGTTTCTTATCGTCGGACGCCCTACTGTCCACCATGGCCTCCCTCGTATCAGGGGAAGCGAGGTTGATGACGTACACTAAAATCAAACTGATGAAAGTCGCCAGTCCGAAAAATTGCCGGTTCACGGCGAGCTGAGGCGCCATACCCACGGCGTAGCGCATGGCGTTCGGCGCGACGATCGTCATCCAGAGAAGGTTGAACATGTAACTTTTCGTGTACTGGGGCACAAGTAACATCGCGTACAGGATGATCCAGGAAATGATCGAATATCCCAGGACGGTGAGCGAAGACTTCATTTTACTGTAAACTGAGATATTATTTATCCTGGACGTGCTGACCGCAGAACTCCGTCTTCTCCATCACCCGCTCGTAGATTCCCAGGTTGACGCACATGTCCCTGAGCTCCTCGTAGTTTTTCCAGAACGCCGGCGAGTGCGAGTACTCCTCGACCGTGCAGTGCGCGAGCTCGTGGATCAGGACATGGAAAATCACGTTGGGTTCGCCGTCCAGGCACAGTGCGATCTCCCCGCCCTTGTTGGTGTTGGTCCCGACGGACTCGCTCATCCAGCGCTTACCGGTGAGGGGGATGTGGCGCGTGAGCATCTGGAACTTTTCGTTGCCCGTCTCCTTCAGGTGTTCCCTGAGAGTTTTGTACTTTTCGTTGACGATCCTCAAGTTCTCCGGCTGCTTCGTGGTGACGAAGAGCACGATCGCGAGGACGATGAGGACGGCTGCGATCATCATCTCTTAGAGTACACGAAGATAAATTTACTGTAGAGTTCCGATATGGGATTTCCCTCCAACCCCTCCCAACTCAAGAGCGTGAACCCCGCGTCCTCGAGGTGGGTCACCAGCAGGTCCTTGTACGCGACCGGCTCTGATCTCGGTCCGTCCGCGTAGAAAGGTGTGTCGACCAGGTGGACGAATAACTTCTCGCCGAACCCCCCGTTCCCGTGTTCCTTGAGTTTGAAAAAATTACCGCGGTCGTCCACCAACGGCGTTTTGAACACGATCTTCTCCGAATCGGGGATGATACCCACCAGATGCCCACCAGGCTTGACGCGTTTTCGAATTTCACGTATCGACGCGTGGAAGAGTTCCTTCGTCGCGAATATGTAGTGCAACGAAAAGTTGTAACACACGATGTCGTGTTTTCTGTTGGGACAGGCGCGAACGTCCCCCTCGTAGAAGTTTACCCTGATGCGCATGTTCTTGGCGCGAGAACGTGCCTCCACGAGCGCACTTGGTTCGGGGTCGCACATGCTGATGTTCGCGCCGCACCTGTGCCATTTCTGGAGGTCGCCGCCGAAACCGCATCCCACGTCCAGCACACTGTTTCCCTCCCTAGTGACCGCCTCGATCAACGATCGCTTGGCCTCGTTGTGGGTCTTGCGTAGCTCTTCCATGCTTTTCTTTGACGCGTAAACTTTAACTTAAAGTTTTGGGACTCGATATGTATAGAAATGTCCCTCACTCAGGATTACACCACCGTTCCCGGCCAGCTGTATGCGTGCCTCTCCGTCGTAGGACCCGATGCCCCGCAGAAGAACGAAAAGTTCGGCATCAAGATCCGCGGTGCCTTCTCCAACAGAGACGAAGCCGCCAACCACGCGAAGCGACTCCAGAAGGAGGACCCCACCTTCGACATCTACGTCGTCGACATGTACAAGTGGCTCCTCATCCCTCCTGATCCCGCCGCCATCGAGGATACCAACTACACGAACGAAAAGCTCCAGGAGATCATGACCGGCTACCGCGAGAACCAGGCACAGGCGGCTCGAATGTTCCAGGAACGGAAGGATGGCATGCTCTCGGGAACCAATCACTTCACACCCGGAGACGATAACTCTAAGTTCTACACCAAGCCCGACGAGGCTCCGATCAGCCACCCCGCGGAAGTCTTGGAGCGGCTTCAGAAGGAAAAGCCCGACGCTCCCATGGAGGAACTGGTCAAGGAGGCTGACGAGATCGTGGCCCAAGAGGTGGAAGAGCGCAAGAAGGAGCGCGAGAAAGATTCCACCGAGGCGAAACTCGAGGAAATCACCGAAGAAGGCGGTGAACCAGAAGTATCCTCCTCTGCGTAAATAAATATGTAATACACTAATAAAAGATGTTCGCTATTATCTTAACTGCACTCGCGGTCGGGGCGTTCTTCATTTTGTTTTTCAAATCGCCTACGGTGACGACCCCCGAGACTCCTCCCGAGAAAGAGGCACCTTTGACGAACGCCGCCGCTGTCGGCTTCGTCGAAGATACTGGTCTGGATTCATACGGGGCGGTTTTCAAAAAGGGGGACATGGGAACCTTCATCGCGCACGACACGGTTCCGCGCGGAAGCTGGATGAGTGGATCGCCCTACCTCGAGGAGACCGTCGAAGCCTAGGCGTACCTTAGAATCACAGGTTGCATCGTCTTTCCCATGAAGAAGCCAAGTAAAAAAACGGCGAACGCTATTATCCACGTGGACTTATCCACGTTCTTGAACAGGTCGACTGATTCCTTCTCCTGTTGAGGGACATACATTTCCGGATGCATGTAATATTGTTGCTGCTGCGGCTCTTGAATTGAATTTTCGTTTTCTTCCTGATTGTTAAGAGGGTCGACGTCGGGATTGTACTCGATAGGATTTCCCATATCAGATTCCATCATATTACTACTAAGATCACTCTATTTTTTTAAGCTTATTCTGACTCACTCTCATCCTCGTCGTCGACGATGAAATCCTTGAGGTTACCGTTATCGTCGGCGTCGTCGGCGTCGTCGCACCCCTCATCGTCGCTCTCGTCCGAGTAGCACTCGTCTTCCGTGTCTATGTCGGAACCGATATCGGTGTCGTGGTCCTCGCTGCAGTAATCGTCGTCAAGGGCAATCTCTGCTGGAACGAACACGATTGGTTTTTTAACGGCTCGGCCGGATCTTGTTGTCAACGTTGTCATCTATACTGTACGCCCCATTATTGTTTAAGTAGGTTAACGATGTTAGGGGACAGCTTGTGCGTCCTGGGCTTCGACTTCTTGCACACTGGGCACGCCTGGACGATTTGACCCTTCTTCACCGTGTACGTCATGAGTTTATCGTGCCTCTCCCCGACCGTTTCACAAAACCTCGACGTCGTCGTCACCGAGAGCACTCCACCTTTTTGGCGGTTGATGTCGACCACTTTTGTACCGTCGTCCACCTTCATCCACCTGTTGAGGAAGTGTTCAATCTGGGATTTGACGTCGGGCATGGGTTTATCCATGTACTTCCTGATCTCCTTACATTTGGAAATCTCGACCTTACTCGGGTACAGTGCGTTCGAAATATCTTCGGTGAGTTCGTGCCTTCGGCCGATGAAGTCTTTACAGAATCCGTCTTTCCGACCGTCCAGCGTGGGACACGTGCAGAAACACTTCTGCAGAATGTGTCTACCGCTGATCAGAAACCACACGTGATTCGATCCGTGTTTCCGTTGAATGTTCTCGCACCACCGAGAAGTGCTGGAGACCAGAAACGTGTTCTTACTCTTGTAGATCTTGGTCAGGTACGCATCTTCCTGACCGGCCATGTTTTTTCGTATGAAGGTCTCCAATCGATCACGAAGCGCGGCGTCGTGCACCTCGTTTTTCGTCTGTTCGGCCGTGAACGAACCTTCCTTCCTAGCTTTCGGTTTGGGTAAAGACGCCGCCGTGACGGGTTTCTCGGTCCTGACCGCCGTGGCCTTGAGAATCGCCGCGTCCGGTTCGGAACCGATCGTCGCGAGCGACGAGAGCGGCCACGTGTACTTGAACGCCGGGAGGTACATGCCCTCGACCACACCTTTCGCGCGTTTGTGTGACCACGGCATGCGAAACCCACTTCCCTTGGTCCGGCGCGCGGGGTCACCGTAAACGCTCGAATCCACGATCATGTCCCATTCGGTCGCTGGGTTGTGGCTGAAGAGATCCGAGATGATATATTGTCGGAGGTAGACCGCGGCGGTCTGTTCGACAACGAACTCCGGCCAGTTGAGGTGCACACCCGTCTTGATCTTATCACCCGCGGGCTTGGGTTGTGCGACGGAGACGATGCACTCCTTTCCCCCGAACTTTTTCACGCATCTACATATCACGGTGGATATTTGACTGATTTCGTCCATGCCGAGCGCCTCGTCGGCTTTGTAATCGAGGTCCACGAAAAAGTTATAGGTCGGGGTTTTCTGTTCCACGACGAATACTTTCTCGTCGGCATGAACAGCCTCGATGTATTTGTCGTAAAATTCGTCCAATCTATCAAACGGCACGGACAGGCATCCGCCGTCCAGGAGCACGTGTGATGGGTTGGGGACTTTTTTCAAGAAGCCGTTCTGGGAACACCAACTTTTGAACATACTTACTTTACATACACATTAATCCTCGTCTCTAAACCAGTTCGACGAACAGGAGACGTCCTGATAAATCTTCGTTTCGCTCAGTTCCTTCTTAAAGGTGAGGAGTTCGTAGACAGTCATCTTCGTGTTTTCCTTCACCCACTCCTCGATCTCGGAGTCGCACAGACCCCGGTTCTTCTCGAGGAGTTCAGAGATCTGTCTCATGATGAAAGCTTTCGATTTCATTATTTTATACTGAAGGTTTTTCTATCGGAGGTTTGCATGCACCGGTAAAACTCTGGATTTTTTATGACATTATCTATGATTAATTTCCAACGCTTACGCGAATTAAACTCGGGGAGTGTATCGTAGCTCATGTAATCGTTCTCGTCGTGTGTTTTCCTGATCGGTTGGTTGTGTAGTTTTTTCAGTTGCATCTTGGCCTTCTCCTCGTAGAACCGCTTGACCTGTCCGTGCTGCTCCGCCCTGTTGTAATCGACGAAGAACACGAAACAGTTGTACTCTAAGTCCACCGTGGGACTTTCCTTGACGGTGAACTTGAAATCCATGTACTCGCCGTTTTTCAAGTTGAGAACCCCTCGGGTCTCCTCCTCGAGTTCTCGAAGCGCGCACCGGATCGGGTTGGTGATTTCCCTTCGGCGACATCCGCCTGTGACAAAAATCCAATCTTTGAACCGCCAATCGCGCACGGTCAAGAACCGCGGTTGATCGCCGTCGAAACTAACTGGTATCGCGATAGCCTTGTGTTTTTTCATCGCGCATGCGCGTTTCTACAATATGCTGACATCTTATTCCTCGGATTTTTCTTCCACCTCCTCGGCGACGAGCGCGGGCTCTTCTTTCGCACCGCCGCCACCGCTGGACTGGGAAAGATGGCGCGCGACGTGCGCTGAGAAAACCTTGAGCTCGTCGACCTCCTGCTTCGCCTTGTTCAGCTCCCTGAAGAGGAAGACGAGGCCGGCGATGCAGGCGATTGCGGCGATGGTGGTGAGAATTTCACGGTCGATCGGGATCATTTACTGTCCTCACGACGCTTCTTTTTAAGTAACGACACCCATCGAAACGCTGTCGTCTTTCGGACACTGGTACGGGGTGGTTGCGAATTGCACGGCTTGGTAATGCGTGGCCTGGCACGATTTCTCGGTCGGCGGCGTGGGCTGACCCACGAACTTCTCGATAGTCTGTGACCTGGGATTGTACATCAATACAAAGACGACTGCTAGTAGGAAGATTGTTTTCCACATACTTACTATTTAGTTAGAATATAAAAGGCCGGCCATGCCGTTCTCCACCCTAAGCACGTTGTAGTTTACGGCGTAGATGTCCTCTTCGAACTTACCGGCACCGGTACCGGCGTGG
>MDSV01226229.1_pt1 | contig 17644 bp, 7 predicted proteins | sample 810851 | NCBI WGS metagenome assembly MDSV01 (sample SAMN05326640, study PRJNA326480) | marine metagenome | isolation source: seawater | place: Atlantic Ocean: North East | collected 2012 | reverse complement strand
GTGAACGAGAAGTACGTGGACGAGGCGAAGTCGGCGGCGGATGAGTACGCCGCGGACGGGCTGACGGAGCTCGAGCTCTGCGCGCAGTACTGCCGCTCGTGTACTGTCTCGGTGCAACGTCACTTCCACGTGCGAAGCCTGGGCGAGGTGTGCACGCGCGCAATGCGCATTGGCGAGGAGACTTTCCCGCTGGACCTCGTCGAGGAGCTCGCGCAGGACGACGACGGCGACGTGCGGCAGTTGGTCGCGGAGCAGCTCGGCGTGCTCGCGGAGGCGCTTCGGGAGTCGCGCACGCGACAGGAGGACGAGGTGTACACCGGCCTGCTTTGCGTGGCGTTTCTGCTCGTGGAGGACGACGTGGACGGCGTGGTTTCCGCGGCAGAAGATGCCGTAGCCTCCGTCGCCGGCCTTCTCGAGGGCCACGGCGCGCGCGAGCTCCTGCTGACGCAGATCGCCAACCTCGCGACGTGCGAGGAGGAGGAGATCCGCGTCTCCGGGGCGAAGATACTGGGCTCGCTCGCCGCGGTTCTGGGACCGGAGGAGTCCGCCTCGAAACTCGCGCCGCTGCTCGTCACGCTCGCCGGGGACGAGCAGTTCCAGATTCGAGAGGCGACGACGCGCGCGGTCGCCGCGGTCGGCGCCGCGGCGCGGAACGAGGACGCCGAGGCGACGCTCGAGCCCGCGTTTCGCGCGCTCGCGCGCGACGATGTCTGGTCCGTGCGGCGCGCCGTCGCGGAGACGCTCACCTCGATGTCCGCGTGTCTCTCGAGCGCCGCGTTCGAAGCGCTCGTCACGGATCTCTTCGAACCCCTTGCCAACGACGTGAGCTACCAGGTGCGCGCCGCGATGCTCGAGCACCTCGGCCCGCTCATCTCGGCGCTCGGCGGCGAGCGCGCGTCGGCGTCGCTCGTGGACCACTTCGCGAGCGCGGCGCGCGCCGAGTCGGGGCGGAGCTCCGGCGCGTCGGGCGGGGGCCTGCAGCTCGCGTGCGCGTTCAACCTGCCCGGCGTGGCGCTCGCCATCGGCCGCGCGCGGTGGCACGAAATCAGGGAAGCGCACGCGACGCTCGCGGATAGCGTGCAGTGGCGCGTGCGCCGAACCGTGGCATGCTCGCTGCACGAAGTCGCGAAGATCCTCGGCGGCGACGCGGCGCGCGCGGACCTGTCTCCGATTTTCGAGGAGGCGCTCAAGGACACCGACGAAGTGCGGTTCGGAGCCGTGAGCAACCTCGCCGCGTTCGCGCGCGAGGTTCCCGCAGACGCCAGGGCGCGGCATCTGCGCTCGATCGCCGGGATCGGCGAGCCAGGAGGGGGGGGGGCGACGCGGTGGGGAACTGGAGGCTCCGGCGCGCGCTGGCCGAGCAACTCGACGCGCTCTCGGGAATCGTCTCGCGGCGCGAGAACGAGGAAATCGTCCTGCCGCTCGCTCTGCGCCTGCTGCGCGACCCCGCGCACGCTGTGCGCGCGAAGGCTGTTGGGTGCCTGGGCGCGGTGCTACGCGACACCGCGCGCGGGCCGGCGGCGACGTGGCGCGAGGGAGGGGTTGGGCAGACGGTGTCTGACCTCAAGCGCATGGCGACGAACCCGGGCTGGATGGACCGCCAGGCGTACGTCCAGATGTGCGGCGCGTTCTCCGCGACGGTCGACCCGCGCGTCGTCATCGAGGAGCTCGTGCCGCTTCTGGTCATGTCCGCGGACGACGCGGTGCCGAACGTGCGTCGGGAGCTGGCGGCGACCGTCGCGACGCTGCAGGCGAACCCGTCCTTCGCGGTGCTCCCGGATCTGCGAGCGGTCGTCGCGAGGCTTCGCGACGACCGCGACCGGGACGTCGCGCGGACGGCGAGGGGGTGCGCGTTCGAGGAACGCGGCGGGATGGGGGGGGCGGGTCTGACGGCTCTGGAGTTCGCGCCAACCGGGTTACGTTCGCCGTGAGGGAGCGCGCGCGTGTGAATAGCAGGTTTTAGAGACGCGCGCGCCCGAAGGGCGCGTCGGTATAAAACGAGACGCCGCGTTCCAGAAAAAAAGCTCACGCCTGATACACGCCAACCTCCGCCGCCCTGATGACGCGGTCGTGCAGCCTGTACCCCGCCTTAGTGACCGCGGCGACGGTCCCTGCCTCCGCGCCTTCCACTAGCGGCACGTTGAACAGCGCCATGTGGTCGTTCGCGTCGAAGGGCTCTCCCGTCGGGTCGTACTTCTCCACGCCGTGCTTCGCGAGCGTCGACGCGAGCTGCTTCTCCACCATCAGCACGCCCTCCCGCAGGGACTTGAGCGTCACCACCGTCTTCGTGGCGTCGGCGTCTTCGTCCACCTCCACCGTCGACACCGCCCTACCCAGGTTATCCGCGACGTCCAGGAGGTCCTTGCAGAACCCCTGGATGGCGAACTTCTCCGCCGCCTCAGCTTGCCGCCGCGTCCGCTCTCGCAGGTTCTCCATGTCCGCCAGCGTGCGCAAGAGCTTGTCGTTCAGATCCTTCACCTGCGCGTCCCGCTCGCTGAGCTCGGCGCGGAGCTTCTCCGTCTCCTCGTCGCCCTCGTCGGTGCCCTCGCCATCGTCCGCATCTTCTTCGGCGTCGTCTTTATTCTCCCCCTCAGCGCTGAACGCGCGGGAAGACGCCGCGCCCGATCGCGCGAACGCCTCGAAGGACGCCACGCGAGATCTCGCCGATCGCACCGCCGCCGGTCCCGCGGCGGAGGAGGCGAGCCCGCGAGCCGCGGCGGCCGGGACGGACGTGACGCCGTGGTACGCCCCGCGGGTCACCGCCGCGTGCCGCGCGAGCCCAATCCGCCGGCCCGCCCGGAGCATCGAACGGAGCGTGGTCATCGCACCAGGCGCGCGGAGGAATGTGGATGCGCAAGAGAAGCGTACACGCTGGAGTTTTTTTCCCCCGAGATGTGTCCGCTATTCCCCGATCCCCGCCAGTCTGTGACCCCTAAAACGCGCTCGACTTATTTTTTGCCTTTCGGGATGAGGATTCGCGAACCCTTGAAAACCGATGCAGCGTGAGAGAAGCCTCGTCACCGATCTGTTCTTCGTGGAAAAGGTTTTCTCCGGATAATCATGGCGGCCGCCACGTCGGAGCGACCACTTGCGGACGCGTCTGTACCAGCCACCGCGCTGTCTTGAAGTCGGAAAGAGTCTCGCTCTTCTCCACTTCTTCGGTCTAACCACCGCGTGTCGCCCTCGACCGCGCTCAGTACCACATGGCCGCCCTCACCACCCCCTTCGCGCCCGCCGGCGTACGTGGCCCCACCGCGCGCGCCATGAGCTCCAGGTCGATCTCCCGGCACGTTCCCGCCGCTGGCGCCCGCGTGCAGCCCCGCAAGGTGAACGTCGCCATTCGCGCGGCGCAGGGTAGCATTCGCGAGCAGGCCGGTCGTCGTGGTGCGTACACCCCCGACGTTCCCTCGCTCGTTGCGTCTCGTCTCATTCAACACAAAACCCTGTTCGCCGAAAACCTGCGAGCGATTGAATCTGAAACACCCCGTCGCGTCCTGACATCTTCCCTCCCTCGGCGCGTCTCAGCTCCCCTGGAGAAGAACTCCCTGTTCAACGCAAAGTACGTCCCCTTCGCCGGCGACTCCAGCGAGGAATACTCTCTAGATGAGGTCATCTACAGGTCCCAGTCCGGTGGTCTCCTCGACGTCCAGCACGACATGGAGGCGCTCGCCATCTATCCCCCGGAGTACTGGAAGGCGCTATTCGACGAGCGCGTCGGCAAGACCGTGTGGCCCTATGGCTCCGGCGTGTGGTCCAAGAAGGAGTGGGTGCTCCCCGGTATCCCCGACGAGGACATCGTCTCGATGTTCGAGGGTAACTCCAACCTCTTCTGGGCCGACCGCTACGGCCGCGAGAACCTCGGCATGAAGGACCTCTGGGTGAAGCAGTGCGGCAACAGCCACACCGGCTCGTTCAAGGATCTCGGTATGACTGCGCTCGTCTCGCAGGTGAACCACATGCGTAGGCAGGGCAAGCCCCTGGCTGCCGTTGGGTGTGCCTCCACCGGCGACACCTCGGCGGCGCTCTCGGCATACGCCGCCGCCGCGGGCATCCCCTCCATCGTGTTCCTGCCCGCCGATAAGATCTCGCTCGCGCAGCTCGTGCAGCCCATCGCGAACGGCTCGCTGGTGATGTCCATCGACACTGACTTCGACGGCTGCATGCGCCTGATCCGTGAGGTCACCGCGGAGCTCCCCATTTACCTGGCGAACTCCCTCAACTCGCTCCGCCTGGAGGGCCAGAAAACTGCTGCGATCGAGATTCTGCAGCAGTTCGACTGGCAGGTGCCCGACTACGTCATCATCCCCGGCGGCAACCTCGGCAACGTGTACGCCTTCTTCAAGGGCTTCAAGATGTGCAAGGACCTCGGGCTAGTTGACAAGCTCCCCCGCATGGTTGTCGCGCAGGCGGCTAACGCCAACCCCTTGTACCGCGCGTACAAGAACGGGTTTGAGAACTTTGAGGCGATCAAGGCGGAACCCACCTTCGCGTCCGCCATCCAAATTGGCGACCCCGTGTCCATCGACCGCGCCATCTACGCCCTGAAGGAGACCAACGGTCTCGTGGAGGAGGCCACCGAGGAGGAACTCATGGACGCTGCCGCGGAGGCGGACCTCACGGGCATGTTCAACTGCCCCCACACTGGTGTGGCGCTGGCGGCGCTCAAGAAGCTCCGGGCGAACCAGACGATCGGCCCGGATGACCGCACCGTGGTGATCAGCACTGCGCACGGCCTTAAGTTCGCGCAGAGCAAGGTGGCGTACCACTCCGGTGAGATCGAAAACATCGTGGGCAAGTACGCGAACCCCCCGGTGACGGTCAAGGAGGACTTCGGGGCCGTCATGGACGTTCTCAAGGATCGCCTTGAGAAGCAGTAAAGCGAAAAAGCGTCGCTCTCGTTTTAGTTGAAAATTTTGCTAATATGGATCCCCATTTCTTGCTCGTGACATTGGTCGTCCCTCGAACCGGCGTTCTCTCACTGCTTCCTTTTGCGTCAGGCGCGTATTTTGATCGAAGGCAAACCCCACACGACGTATCGGCGGTAAGGAAGCTCTTCTTTCGCGTCGCCCGAGTCGTCTGCTGCTTCGGCGTCTCTCTCCGCCTCCTTGGCTTCTCCCGCGTCTTCCAGTGGTGCGGTCGCCTTCGGCTTGTCAACGTTCCACACAGCGCTCGCGACATCGACTGGAGGAGAATCCGCCTCGAGAGCCTCGTTCGCGCCCAACAAACCGGTGATCGTCTCGCTGTTCCCCGCGGGCGTGCAAGGCATGATAGGCAACACGATCGTTTCCACGCCGCGCGTCGAAAGCAGCGCCGCCGTCCGGAACGGATCTTCCAAGCGCTTCTCTTGCTCGTTCTTCCTGTTGTCCAGTCTCGCCTGCGCCGCGCGCGCGGCTTCGTTGGTGGTGTTGCACGCCAGAAGGGCGAGGCGGCACTGTGTCATATCAAGGCAGGCGATCGCCGGCGGCGGGACGTAAGACATAAAGCGTCCGTGTCCGAAATACATCAGCGCGCCCCTCGCGCTGCTGAGCACGCGCTGGCACTCGCCTTCGCCGGGAAGTCCGTCAGACGAGCCCTGCGCGCCGTGCCAGCCAGCGCCGAACCGCTCTTTCATCGCCGCAAACGCGATCGGTATCTCTCCGTCCTCGCCTTCGTCTTCGTTCCGCAAGTCCACGAGGTACGTCACTTCACTCGGGGACACGTCGCCCCGAGATGACGCGTTGGTGAGGCGTCCGAGGAGGATGTGCAACGAGAAGTCACGCGACACCGCCGCCGCGTCGGCGAGGAAGTCCAGCGCTTCTAGCGGAAGCGGAGAGAGGAACTCGTCCACCAGAAGGACGATTTTCTTTCCTGTCGCGCCTTCGCCGCCCAGAAACGACTTCCATGCCGACAAGACGGGCCGAAGCACGAACTTCACCGCTTCGCAAACCTCATTCCAGCCGGACGTGACCGAATGTCCTTCGGCGGTGGCGCCGCCCGACGCGCGCTTTTCTTCGGATAACTTAAAGTTGTTCACCAAAGACAACGCGGCGGAGAGCTGCGTTGCGTCGGCGCGCGCAACATGCGCTCCAGCGCGGCCAGCATCGGCATTATGGCAGCCGATCGCCAGGAACGTTTCATCGCCTCGCCCGTGGATCCACTGCAACGAGAAAACAGAAAGGTCCTCGGGCAGCGAGGGAGGAGAGGCCATGCATTGGCCAGGGTCGATCTGAATTGATCTCCAAGCCTGAGAAGACGAATCCAGTCGATCGAGCAGAGAAGCGCTGTGCTTGCTCGCGGCTGGGTCCCCTAGTGTCGCCTCCAACAGTCGCTTGTTTCGGATCAATAACGCCTCGACATCTTGGTCGTCAGTGGCTGAAGCGAAGATGGAGAGCTGCAGCTCAGCAACTTTAGACGACTGCGAAAGCGCGAGGGCGGCCGCGGCGTTCCCTGGCTCCGCGCTTCCGTAGGCGTGCGCGAGACACAGCGCCGCCTTTGAGACCGAATCATACTTTGCCGTCTTCAAGCCGACGTCAATGGACTGCTCGAGGGCTCGGATAGCACGGGACTTCGTCAGATCGGGTGCGAACTCGGGGTGTGCGACAGAGGTGACTTCTTCTGTGTCGCTGCTCTCTTCAACGCGAGAATCCTCTGACGTGTTTTCTGCTGGGTCGTCGGGATGCTCTTCTTGGTCTTCACCTTCCGTGGCGGCGTCTGTCTCAGCGACCGCATTCTCATCTGGCTCGACCGCTTCACCCTCGGCATCATCACCGCTCGGTACGGGTGGCACTGTAGGAGGTGGTGGTTCCTTCCAGGCTTCGGTTTTGATTTGCGTGTTGTGAACAGTGAGCAGCGCGTCACCCAATAAATAAAGTGAATTGACGCTGCCGTTGCTCTTTTTGTGAAGGTTCACCGCCTCTGATGCCGCAACGACGGCTTGCTCCGCGGAACCGAGTGCGACGTCGAACGTCTCAGAAACGCTGTCGTCCAGGAATGCGAGGATCGCCGATGCATCCGCACCCTGTATTGTCGGAAAGTCAGGCCTGTTCTGCTGTTTGTCGAAGTTCTCAAACGCGCGGTCTGCTTTGGCTAGCTCCAGAAGACATAGAGCTTTCGCACTCTTCACGGCGGCGAGCAGTCTTGCGGCGGGAAGGGAACTTCGAAGCGGATTCACGGACCCCTCACAAGCGATCGCGAGGATTTCTTCAGCCTGAACCTCAGCCTCACTGACGACGTTCGCGACGGTTTTCAGCGTGGGACGAGGATTATCGGTCATTGAAGGGTCCTTGTACATCAGATCTGCCAAAGATAGCAACGATTTGACCAGGTTCATGCTGCTGCCGCACGTCCGAAGAATGGTGATCGCTTCCGAGACTGCTCGCATCGCGCCGTCAAACAGGGCGTCCGGCCGTCCTCCAAGAGTCAGGACTTGCTGCATTTCGACTTGTAACACGTTGGAAAGCTCGATATGAAGGTCAGCCAACACCAACTTCGTGTCCAATGATTCGCCACGACCCGCGAATACGAGGCGGCTCCGAAGCAGCTTCAACGCGGTGAGCAATGAATCCTTCGCCGAGAGTTGACCGTCTCGAGTGTTCAATTTGTCCTTCGCGAAATCCGCAAGGTTTTCTCCCCAAAAGGCGACGTCTCCGGCGCACGACTGACCACGAAGCTGAAGTCGAATGGCGTCCACGGGTTTGTTTACGGACGATGCGCACCTCGCAAGGTAAAGGTACGCCCAAGCCTCCGTTTCGGCATCGCCGTGCGCGTGCGCGTGCACGACCGTCTCTTGCAGCAGCGTCGACGCAGCCGAAAATGCGCCGCGCCGCACCAGGTACGCGCCTCGCGCCAGCCAGTAATCGCGCAGCGCGAGAGGACGCAGCAGCTTGGACGTCGACGCTTCATCGGGCTGATGTTCATCACCCGATTGAGTCAACGCATCAGCCCGCTTGACTTCCAGTCGGCCCTGCTTCGCTTCCGCGTCGGATAAGTCCAGAGGACCGGCGAGCGATTCGTGCAAGGTACAAGCGGTGCGCAGCAGCAACGCGTCGCACAGCGCGGCAAGCTTCAAGTGGTACACGGCGACCAGCGCCTCGTTTTCGGCGGCAAGTTTCGCGATGAGTAGCCCAAGCTGACACAGCGGAAGACACTGCACGTGCATACTGCGCGTTTCCAGTGCGGCGCAGAGATATTCGATGTACGCGTGGAGCAGTTCCGGCCTTCCCACAGATTCGACGGTGATCTCAAACAGCCCGACGTTTTTGCGAATCGAGTCGTACGTCGCCTCCGAGAATGTGAAGTGCGCCCAGTCCTCCGCAGTTTCCGGCAGAGGCGTTCCTTCAGATGTCTCGATCATGCATTCGCGCAATAAACGCACCGCATATTGCTGTGCGATGAGTAGGTGATCGGTTCGAACATCGTTGTCACCCGAGATTTTGCTCAGCATCAAGAAGACCCGAATCGCCGAGCAAATTTGCTTCGTCCCGAACATCGTCGCCGTCGCGTCATCCTCGCTGTCAATGGCGAGCAAAACATCGACCGCGGAGAGCAGAGTATCTTCAGCATCTGACGCGGGTTGACCACTGCTGGTGTTTAGCCACTCCGCAAAGTGAGCGATGTACTCGATTTGCATGGCGGGCTTGTATTTGAGCACGTCGATCGCTTTGCGGTGCGCCCGCATCGCATCAAACGGCACAGTCGCTTGCGCCGCCAAAACCGTCCAAATCTTAGCTTGCATTTCCTCGTCGTATTCCGAGATGATGCTTATGTCCTCGTCAACGCTTTTCCCGACGGCAGACAGGAACATGACTTTGTACTCCCACAGGGGCTTGTGCTCGTTACTCGGCAAGACCTTGAAAGCAGCTTCGACTTGTTTCGTACCTTTTTCCCACTCGGACGCGTCCATCAGGCAATCGAACAAAAGCATGTATGCGGACTGCAAGAACTTGTAATCACTCACCTTCGCGGCGCGCGCCGCCTCGAGAATCACCTCCAGCGGCTTGACGAGGATTTTTCGCGCCGAAGCCGAACCCATGAAGCTCGTACCGGCGTTCCAGAAGCATTTCGCAGCGTAGCACACGATATCACCACGGTTCGCACGTCGACCGTATTTCGCGGCCTCGACGAATCGCTCGAACGCTTTCTGCTTCAAGGTGTTCTGCACCGACTCGTCTTGCTGCGCGGGTCGGACCAAACCGACTACGCTGTTTCCGTATGCGCACGCCGCGACGCCGCTCCAGTACAAATTCTGGGGAGATGCACTCCCTTCCAGTGCCTTCCCCGAGGCCGAAGCTTGTTCACAGCAGTCAATCGCAGCGCCAAACGATTTGATGGCGAGTCCAGCCTGCCCGAGTCTGGCCCAAATCTCGACATCGCCGGCGACGCTCGCACCTTCCGGGCGGAGAAGCCCGATCGCGCGTGACAAGATTTCGCCGCCTTCCTTCGCGTCGCCTTTGGTGATCTGCGGGATCATGGCGGCCACTTGCGCCACGACATCGTCTTCGATGGTCACAACACTCGCACCTCCTGCAAATGCCTGCAGACGTGCAAGCATAGCAGACAATTTTCGAGTACTGGTCTCATCGACATGGGCGAGTGCAAACTCGCAAGTCGCGATGGCTTGATTCATGTCATCGGAGTCCTCCAACACGCGCAAAGCGAACTCCGCACAAAGCGCGTCGTAATCAACGACTCGAGTTTCCTCTATCTCGCCCTCCGGTTTGGCAGGCGTGTCTGCCTCGGCAGACGACGCTTGCTCTTCGCCATCATCCGCCGAGGGTGTTTCAGTAGTTTCCTTGGGTCGAGAGTTAGCAACCAAGTACGCTTTGTGCTCAAATCCGGAGGCGACGAGGTGTGCGTAATTTCCAAGCAACTCCGGGTCGCAATCCTCGAGCTTCTTGAGCGCTTCAAGAAGAGGAGCCGAGAGAGCTAGCATCTCAGCGTATCGATGGTTCTTAATGGCGTCGATATATATGTTCCACGCGTGTGTCGCGGCGTTCATGACAGCCCAGCTTTCGTTGACGCTCATACCGAGGCGCGCGGATCGAAGGAAAGCCGCAGATGCGCCGTTCTGCAAATCGACTTCCAAATCACTGCTGGTGCCGTCAACGTTTACTTCCAGAGGAGGTAAAACAGATACGCCCTTTGCTCTTAGCATGGCAGCGCAAGCCGCCCCGTCCACGTAGTTGACCTCGATCTGTAGGACGATGGTCTCTTTATCGCGAACAGCGTCCCATCCAGTGACACCAAAAACATTTGCCGCGCAGCTGTGGGCGAGCGGGTACAACCTCGCGTCAGCCGCGGTTCTGCACATGTTTGCCCACAGGTTCAAACGAGCAGTCGCACGCCGCCTGACATTCTCCGCGTTGAGAACATCGTCCGGTGCATCACTCGTAACAGCATCCGCCTCTGCATCCGCTTCAGGTTCTGGAGCGTCCCCTTCCTGCTCATCAACATCAGCGGTGGGTTCGTCCTTCACGGGATACGGCAGCAGTTTATCCAGTGACGACAAACGGTCAAACGCATCGTGTAGGAGGTTGGCGCTGCTCCTGGAACTCTTGGCTTCACGCGCCAACTCCGTGAGAAGCAGAACTTGGTCCTCGATGCTCTCTTTATCGTCGTGGAAACCACCTTTAATTTTCAGCGCGTGTTCCAGCGGGACAAGATACCGATCCAAAGGGCGCTCGTATCCAGTGCGTGCAACCTCCGCCTCCGTGGCCGTGTAATCTAGTGTGAGGCCCTTGGAGACGTGCGCATGTGCCTCCTTCAAATTGTCCTCCGCGACGTAACAGTGTGCAAGTTCTAAGTGTAAGGCGGCGCGAAGCCTATTCAGTGTCGATTCCACCGATTCGAGCGCGCTCAACGCAGATGCGAAAACTCGAGTGAGGCTGTGCCGAAGGTTTGGTTGAAGTAGCGGCAAACTCGCTGTCCAGATAAGTTGGCACGCGTCCTGTACGCCGCTGCTATCTTGTAGCCGAAGAAACGACGAGAGTTCTCCGTCGGTTTTATTTACCACCTTTTTGTGCACTTCGATAGCTGAGGAGTCGAGCGATCCCTTCTTTTCACCCAGTTCGTCGAGCGCCAAGAGATGAGAAGTCAGCGCGCTGCGCGCGCGCGCGAGCGTAGACTCTGAAGCTTCTGCGCGACGCACACACCAGTCAGCCAGCTCCCGTAGCTGATGCTGCGCTGCTATCCACCCGATATAAGCCACAGAGTTCATGTCTACGCCCTCTACGGGCTGGTTCACGGCCTCACCTTCGCTGCTTGCCGCTGGATCGACTTGCGCCCAAGCTTCTTTCAGAGTGGACTCAACTTCTACCGCGTCCTTGCACGCCCCAGAGCGGACGAACTGAACGAGCGCCGCAACGCCGTCGGCGCCGTCACCACCCTCCTTTTTCCCACTCAACGCTCCGATGTGCGACTTGAGCTTCACCATGGTATTTGAAAGCTCTGGAACATTCTCTTTGCACAGATCATACGCTTTCGATGCCACCTGCAGTGCCTCGTCGTTTTTGTCCGCGTCGCTGAGGCACAGCGCGTGCAAGCGCAGAAACTGGGCGCGCCACGCTTCGTGGCCCACGATACTTTCCAGGCCCTCAGCGACGAGGGTCGAAGATTCTACGAGTTGCCGTCGGGTTCCAGTCTTCTGTAAGGGTCGGGATATCACGGCATAGTGCACGCTGGCGTCGAAGACCAAAAACAGATACCGCCGGTCTGAAAGAGCGAGCTTGAGTCCCGTGAGGAGAAATCTGAGAGCATCGAGCGTGCCAACAACCAGAGAGCGGCCCGTCTGTCCTTCGCACCCGATGGCGTGGAGCAGTGCTTTGGCATACCAAGCCCGGCATACGAACTGGTCCTTCAGCTCTAGAGCATTACCCTCTCCGACGCTGAACTTTGGCTCGGATGACTCGAGAAAGTACAGCTCGAGAGCGTTCGTCGCGATCGACGTCGCGCGGAGCTGTTTCGAGAGAGGCAGGAACCGGAAAAGTGTGAGTTGACCGAACGGCGGCCATGAGCGTCGCGAGCGGATGCACAAACGAATAGGACTGGAGGCGTACCTTCACTGCTGTCTCCGCGCAAAGAACAAGAATGTCTCTCCCGACTCGCTCCTGTGTAGGGCCAGCGAGGGAAACGAGTATGTCCGCGTGAGCCCGTCTGAGAAGGTCGGCATCATTCAGTCGAGTCGCCTCATTGAGTGAAAGCCGAATGCCCTCTGGCAAGGGCAGCATCGCTGGAGTTTCCCGCATGGCACCTAGTACGGGCAGAACATATTCGCCAAATGGGTGTTCCCTGACAAACTCCGCCTTCAATAACCTCCGCTTTCACAGCCAGACGCGCGGCTGAGGTACTACAGCCAGCGTCGTCCGAGAAAGCCTTTTTGGGCACAAAGCAACTGCGCAACGAACCAGGTTCAAAAATCTGGTTGCTGGCTTGCTGCTTGTTTGGTCTCGTTTTCGCAGTTCGCAGATTCGCAGTTGGCAGTTGCCGCAGTTCGCCCGGGACGCCCGCCGGCTAAAAAGCGCGCTTTGGGATATTTCTTTTTGGCGCGTCCCGCCACTGTGCGACGCACGAACATGTGGTCTTGTGCGTCATCGGCAACTCTATCGCCGTCTCTATTGCAGCGCACCAAATTACGAGCATCCAAGCGCTCAGACAACAGGGCGCGAGGCACCACCCGGGCTGGAACGAAGATGGGGAGCTCAAATGAAGACGGCCCCAAGATATTTCCTGAGTCGTCTCAAGTGGCGGATGCGCTGGCCGACCTCACCATGAAATCGGCTGAGGAGGCCATCAAAGAGCGCGGGTCGTTCGCCGTCGCAGTCGCAGGTGGCTCTCTGATAAACCTGCTCGGGGGTTTGAAAGGCAAGCAGGATGTAGACTGGAGTAACTGGCACGTCTTCTGGGTGGACGAGCGATGTGTGCCTCACAGCGACACCGACAGCAACTTCGGGGGCGCCGTGAAGGCTCTCCTCGGTGAAGTACCCATCCCTTCTACTCAGCTGTATGCGATCGATGAAACCTTATGTCCGCAGAACGCTGGTGCCGCAAAAGCGTGCGCTGAGGAGTATGATGCGAAATTGAAGTCGTTGTCGCGCGAAATTCTTCCCGTCTCGGGCGCGGGGCTCCCTGTTTTTGACTTGCTGCTCCTCGGCTTCGGTCCCGACGGTCATATATGTTCGCTCTTTCCCGACCACGCTCTTCTCAGCGTGACGGATCCCTGGATATTGCCAATTTCAGACTCACCCAAACCTCCGCCTGAGCGAATCACGTTTTCTCTGCCGGTGGTGAATGCGGCGAAGTCGAAGTGCTTCACCGCCGTCGGCGAAGGCAAAGCGGAGATGGCGGCGACCATCATCAAGAAGAGCTCGTCTAGTGGCGACACGTCCGTCCCGGCTTCCCTGGTGACCGGGGACGTCTTTTGGCTCATGGACGAAGCGGGAGCGTCGAAGCTGCAGGAGTAACTTGTGTAGTGCACGATCAAATGACTTTGTGTTTTGCATTATTTAGTTCTAAAGATACAAGTCTGCTCCCGCTCGGGAGCGCAGCTGCAGTTCGCGCGCGCGCGCGTCATATGTAATTGCGAACGTTCTTGCAACGCACTTGAGGTGCGCTTTATCCTCCTTGTCCGAGTTCAGTGCGGCGGATGAAGTTGAATTCCTCGTCCTCGTCCACGGCCGCGCCGTTCTTCCCATTAGGATAGTGAGCCCCCCCGCGAAGGTCGCCCCCCATCATCTCCAGCTCGTCGAGAGACGTGTTGTTTGGGAAAAGGGCGTCTCTTTCCGGCTCGCGGAAGGACACGATGGCCTCGCTCATGAGCATGCCCCCCCCCGAGTTCCCGTTCCCATCGTACGCCGGCGCCGACAGCTGCACAAACTGCTCAGCGTTGGCCTCACCGGCGTTAAGCTCATTCTCGAGAAGACCGGGGAGGTCGATGCCTCCCTGGTCGAGTGAGCGCCCGTTGGCGGGCGCCGACGCCGCCAAAGTCTTCACCAAGCCTGTCTTTTGCCTTTTCTTCTCCCGCTCTTCCTTGGCGTCCTCCTTGGCACCCGCGCCCGACGCGTTCGTTGCAGGTGCCTCTTCCTTCTTCGCCGGCTGGGGCGCTCCAATCATGTCCTTGAAGAGTGACGCGGGAAGCTCGATCGGCGGAGGGAGCTTGACCGGCGCGACGGGGGGAAGAGGAGGAGGGAGCGAGCCGCCCGCCTTTGTCACCTGACCCCTGAGCGCCAAGTTCTCGTCGTACAGCTTGTTCGCCTGCTTCTGTACCTTCTCCAACTCAGCGCGAAGGGACGTGCTCTCGCGCACCAACTCCTGCGCTTTGGTCGACAGGAGCTCGCTTTCCTCTTTCTTACGTTGTTTGGAACGCCTCGCGGACTCGCGGTTGGCCTCTTTTCTACGTTGGGTCTTGACGTCCCGATCGCGGACCGCCACGCTGCCCTCCTGGGCGTTCGCCTGCACGCCGCCACCGCTCACGCCATCGCCGAACGGCGCCGAGTACCAGTACGGCTGAGAGGCGGACTGCTGCATCCCGGCGTACGCGAGCTGCTGCTGGTACGCTTGCTGCGAGGGATACCCCCCCGAGTCGGAATATTGATGCGAGCCCTGTCCTTGCTGCCTCGCGTCCTGGTAGTAATACCCCTGCTGCCGCGCGCGTGAAAACGGGAAAGAAAATATCGGTAAGCTCATCTGCTTGGGATAAGAGAGGGTGACGAAACGATTCGGGTGTTCGCGGGACGTGGAGACTACTCGCGCCAGCTGGAAGACGCGGAGGGTTCGTAACGCACCTGCTGTTGCGCGTAGCCGTAAGAATTTCCGGAAACGCTCACGCCTCCGTTGTACCGTTCCTCGCCGTCCGAGGCCTGCGCCGACCCCCGCTGCTCGCGCTGCATCTTGAAGCGCGACTCGAAAGACACACGGAAGATTCACGGACCGTCGGGAGCGCGTTCTACTGCGGATCGAGACGACGAACACGTGCGCGAGAAGTCGCCACGAAAACGAGCCCTGCTCAAAGACAACCTTCGGATGAAGGAGCCTGAGGCCAAACGCGGGTCCTTACGCGATGTGGAGCTCTGCGACGAGGAAGTGAAGGACCCCTCCCCGTCACAGAAATGGCGGGTAAAAAACGCGTTCGAAGTGTCGCGAAGTGTCTCCGCGCGCCTCTCGTGACCGGACGTCCGCGCGCGTCGGCCCGCCGGGTGCGAGTCGCTTCTTCGTGTAAGGCTCGGGGACTTCGCGCAAAGCCGATGTCCGTGACCGCGCACACCGCGCGTCGAGCTGTGGCTGGATAGGACGCGTCCCGCCTTCTTCACGCGCTCATCTCCCGGGTTTTAGACCGAAAAAATCTTCTGGATCAGAGAGCTTCTGGAACCTCTTAAACCGCCACCTCAGCCAATCGTCGGGGTATCTGTGATACGCATGTGCCTGGATTTCCAGTCTTGCATTTACGTAAAAGAGATTGTGTAAATCGCGAGCCAATGAAAATGAGTGAAAAAAAAGAAACCAAAGAACACGAAAGTCAAAAAAATATCTAGAATTCATTCGATACCAGATCGATGTCGATACGCCCAAACGTCCAACACCCTTCAGCGAATTTACCCTCGAAAAAGCCGAGCCGCGGCTTCCTCTGTGAAGAGCGCGTGTTGGCGCGCGCGACACGGCGGCAGGCACAGCGAGGAGCGCGATCGTCGAGGCGGTTCGACATCGGCATCATGGCGTCACGTCGGAGCGCGGCGTGGTCTCTCTTCGCCCTACTCATCTTGGCGTTCTGCGCGGCGTCGGCGACCGCGCAGGCCACCGGCGAGCCTTGCCAAACGCGCTCGATTCCCGTGGGCGTCTCCATCGAGGAGGCGAGCAGCGAGAGGGAGACGAGCAGGAAGTACCTCGGCTTGCTTGCGTTCTTCGGCTCTACCGTGGATGAGGGTCCGAAGGGGAGCGGTGACCCGATTCCCCTCGTCGTGGCTTCAGACAGGAACGCCTGCGAACCCATCGCGGAAGTCGCCGGCAAAGCCGTGCTGGTGTGGCGCGGAGAATGCGCCTACATCGAAAAGGCCATGAGCGCACAGGACGCAGGCGCGGCTGCCGTGATTGTGGTGAGCGACGAAGAAGAATTAAGCCCCATGTCGTGCGCGGGAGACTCTAGCGTGAGCATCCCCGTCATGCAGGTGCTCGAGGAAGATGGAGCGCAGTTGGAGCAGGACATTGCCGCCGCCGGCGTCACGGTCACGCTCACCGAGTTGAAGCTGAAGGGAACCGTAGATCTCACCGCGTCGACCGCGCTTCTTGCCATGGCTTCGTTGACGATTGTGTTCGGTGCGGTGTGGTCGTTATCTGACCAGATGGTACACTTCAAGAAGGACGAAACGGAATCCGAGCGCGCCGCCAGTCGCGCCGAAGCGGCGCGTGGAAGCGGCCTGGAGGGGCTGGAGATCACCGAATCGAGCGCGGCGTACTTTGTCGTCTTCGCGTCGGTGGTTCTCCTCATCATCTTCTTCACCATGCAGCACTTGGTGTTCGTCATCATTAAGGGCGTTTTCTGCTTCGCCGCGGTGCAAGGTCTGACCGCCCTGTTCTTTGCGGTCATCGACTCGAGCTTCAAGTCGATGTCGCAAGACGTCAACCTGCCCGTGTTCGGCACAGTCAACGCCGTGTCCGTTCCCAGCGTCGGTCTCGCGGTGGCGACCGTCCTGTTCTGGCTTCTCAACCAAGGTGCAGACTGGGCGTGGGTCCTGCAAGATATCATGGGAATGTCATTCCTCGTGAACGTGCTGCGTCTGGTGCATCTGCCCAACCTGAAGGTGGGTTCGATGCTTCTGATGGGTGCCATGTGCTACGACATCTTCTGGGTGTACGTCCAACCCCATCTGTTTGGAAACGAGAGCGTGATGGTGAAGGTGGCCAAGGGCGGTGAAAAGCACGAGTCATTGCCAATGCTGTTCCTATTCCCTCGTCTAGGTGGGCCTGCTGGGGACTTCTCGATGCTCGGATACGGCGACGTCATCTTGCCGGGCTTGCTCATCGTGCACAACCACGTGTTCGACAACAGGAAAGTCGAATCGGGACGGCAGCGCGTGAACTACCTCGTGCCGTCGATTGCAGCGTACATCACGGGTCTGTTACTGACGTTCATGGCGCTATACTTCGAGGTCGGAGGACAGGGAGGTCAGCCTGCCCTGTGTTACCTCGTGCCCACCGTGTTGGGGGGTACCGTGGGATACGCGCACTGCCGAGGAGAGTTGAAGGAGATGTGGCGCGGCGGTGACCTGTACGACGATACCGGGGAGGACGAGGGCGAGCGCCTCATCGGCACTGGATCGACCAACAGCACCGCGGTCAACGTGTGATACGGATAAACTAGCTAGCTAGCTAGCTAGCTAGTAGTCTATGTTTCGTTATATGTATCTACTTTGCTAGGTCTCTTCGGACTATCTCTACGATTCACGCTCGGCTTCTTCTCTGGCAGGAAGGTTTGCCGCAGGTCGGGCGCGATTTCCCCGCCGACGCATCCTCGGTGCGAACGCGCAGACCCGACACTGCTGGTAGCTTGACTGTTGGGACTGCGCACCGCGTTCCGCCGGATAAGAGCATGCCGGGCAACAAAGAACCCCCTTAAGTAGAGAGCGAGGGAGGTTGTTTTCCCTTGCGACGGACTGCGCCGAGGACATGAGGTCGGCGG
>MDSV01120987.1_pt1 | contig 17650 bp, 15 predicted proteins | sample 810851 | NCBI WGS metagenome assembly MDSV01 (sample SAMN05326640, study PRJNA326480) | marine metagenome | isolation source: seawater | place: Atlantic Ocean: North East | collected 2012 | reverse complement strand
TCATTTTGAGGAATTAATTGAAAATTATAAACTTACGAAAGGTGTTTTGTTAGATACAGATTTAGATGAAAGCGATTGGGACGGCTTAATTGAAGATTTTAAAAGAACAGTAAAAGAAAAGACTGAAAAAGATTTTCCTCAAGACGTTTATCAACAATTGCTGGGAGCAATATCTGCCGTGTTTTTATCCTGGGAAAGCAATAGAGCAAAAGTTTATAGAAAACTAAATCAAATTCCAGCTGAGTGGGGAACTGCAGTAAATGTTCAATCAATGGTTTTTGGAAATATGGGTGATGATTGTGCAACTGGAGTTGTTTTTACAAGAAACCCATCAGATGGATCAAATGAAATATATGGTGAGTATTTAATTAATGCACAAGGTGAAGATGTAGTAGCAGGTACAAGGACTCCTCAATATATTACTAAAAAAGCTAGGCAAGATGCCAAAGTAAAAGAATTATCAATGGAGGAATCTATGCCAAAAGTTTTTAAAGAACTTCAAAAAATTTTAAAAAAGTTAGAGAAGCATTATAAAGATATGCAAGATGTAGAATTTACAGTTGAAAGTAATAAACTATGGATGCTTCAAACTAGATCAGGAAAAAGAACAGCAAAATCAGCAATAAAAATAGCAGTTGATATGGTTAATGAAAAACTAATTTCTAAAAAAGAAGCTGTTTTAAGAATTGACCCAAATACTCTAGATACACTCTTGCACCCTACTTTGGATGAAAAAAGTTCAATTAACGTAATAGCGAATGGGTTACCAGCATCACCTGGTGCTGCTAGCGGTAAAGTAGTATTTACATCTGAGGAAGCAGAAAGATTAACTGCAATGATGCAAGATACAATTTTAGTTAGAGTAGAAACCTCTCCAGAAGATATACAAGGAATGCATGCTGCAAAGGGAATTTTAACAGCTAGAGGAGGAATGACAAGTCATGCAGCTGTTGTTGCAAGAGGTATGGGTAGACCGTGTGTGTCTGGATCAAGTGAAATTGATATAAACTATGAAAATAAATCTTTTAAAACACTTTCTATGGAGATTAAAGAGGGAGATGTAATTACCATTGACGGTTCAACAGGCAGAATTATTGCTGGAAGAGTTTCAACTGTAAAACCAGAAATATCAGGAGATTTTTCAAATTTAATGTCTTGGGCTGACAGTTTTAGAAAATTAAAAGTAAGGACAAATTCAGAAACACCAAAAGACACTAAAACAGCAAAAGACTTTGGTGCTGAGGGTATAGGACTATGCAGAACTGAACATATGTTTTTTGATGAGGAAAGAATCTTGTCTGTAAGAGAAATGATATTATCTAAAACAAAAGAGGATAGGGCAATTGCATTAGAAAAATTATTACCTCATCAGAGAAAAGATTTTATAGATATATTTAAAATTATGAGCGGTTTACCCGTTACAGTTAGGTTGCTGGACCCACCTTTACATGAATTTTTACCGCGGACAAATAAAGAAATTAATGAAGTTGCTAGTGTAGTTAATCTTTCAATTAAAGAAGTGGAGTCTAGAATCGAGGAACTTCATGAGCAAAACCCAATGTTAGGTCATAGAGGTTGTCGGTTAGGAATTTCTTATCCTGAAATTTATGAAATGCAATGTAGAGCAATATTTGAAGCTTTAGCGCAACTTAAAAAAAGCAAAACAAAATCAGCTTTTCCTGAAATAATGATACCTTTAGTATCTACAGAAGCTGAGATAAAAATAATGAAAGATTTAGTAATTAGAACCGCAAGCAAAGTTCAAAAAGAAAATAAATTAAAAATAGAATTTTTAGTAGGTACGATGATTGAGTTGCCTAGGGCAGCAATTAAAGCTAAAGAAATCGCTAAGCACGCAGAATTTTTTAGTTTTGGAACAAACGATTTAACACAAACTACTTTTGGAATTAGCAGAGATGATAGTGGAAAATTTTTAAATGATTATTTAGAAAATAAAATTTTTTCAGTTGATCCCTTTGTTTCAATAGATGAAGGTGTTTCAGATTTAGTGGAAATAGCAGTAGAGAGAGGTCTAAAACAAAATAAAAAATTAAAATTAGGAATTTGTGGAGAGCATGGTGGAGATCCGGAAAGTATATTATTTTGTGCAAAAGTTGGATTAAATTATATTTCTTGCTCACCATACAGAGTGCCAGTAGCAAGATTGTCTGCTGCACAGGCAGAACTTAGAAAAAATAATTAAAAATTATTTAAATTTAATGAAAAAAAATTTATGCATAATACCGATTTGGAATGAAAAAACTCATATACTAAAATTATTAAAAAATATCAGAAAATTTAAAAGCAGATATAAATTAGATTATCTTTTTATAAATAATGGCTCAACTGATTCATCAGAAAAAATTGTCAGAAATTTTAATTACCAATTACATTCTTTTAAAACAAACCAAGGTATAGGATATGCTTTACTGCAGGGTTATATTTATGCAATTAAAAAAAATTATAATGTAGTTTTACATTTAGCAGGAAATAATAAAATGAGACCAAATGAAATAGATAGATTTCTAGATAAAATTTATTTAAATAATTTTGATTTTGTAAATGGTAGTAGATATTTAAAAGGAGCAAAAAATGTAAACGTACCTATCATTAGAAATTTTTTTATTTCAAGTTATTCAATTATTATTAATTTTTTATATAGATCAAATATTACTGACACAACATGTGGTTTTAGGGCATTTAAGGTAAAAAAATTCATTAAGATGACAAAAATATTAAAATTTAAAAATTATTTTACCTATGGTTATGAGTATTCTTTTTATGGTTTAGTATTAAAAAATAAAAAAAAATTCAAATCTACTGAGGTTCCAGTTTCTATGATTTACAATAAAGATGTAAAACATTCTAAAATTAAAATTAAAGATTGGTTTACAATTTTATTTTATTGGTTATTACCTTATTTTAAAAATGATAAAGTTTTTTGATTTAAATCGACAAGATATTTTAATAAGGAATAAAATTTTAAAAGATATTAAAAATATAATTAAAAAAGGTGATTTTATTCTCGGAAATAGTGTTGAAAAGTTTGAGAATGAGTTCGCAAAATTTATTGATGTAAAGTATGCAATTAGTTGTGCGAATGGAACTGACGCATTAACCATAGCACTGAAAGCTCTTAACTTACCACCTAAAAGTGAAGTTATTATACCTGCAATGACTTACTGCTCGACAGCTTTTGCAATAATCAATGCTGGGCTAAAACCTGTTCTTGTTGATATTGAAAAAAATCAACCAACAATATCAATTTCAAATATTAAAAATAAAATTAATAAATTTACTAAAGTTATTATGCCAGTCCACCTGTATGGATCATCTGTAGATATTGCCAAAATAAAAGAAATAATAAAAGGAAAACGAATTAAAATTGTTGATGATTGTGCTCAAGCCCATGGAGCAATTGATGATAGTGGTAATAATAGAAAAATAGGGTCAACTACTGATATTTCTTGTTTTAGTCTTTATCCAGGAAAAAATTTAGGCGCATATGGGGATGCCGGAATAATAACAACAAACAATAAAAAATTTTTCAATATAATTAAATCAATAAGAAATCTTGGGTCTTTAAAAAAATTTATACATAACAGGATAGGGATGAATAGTAGATTGGATACCATACAAGCAGCTATTCTTTTGCATAAACTTTCAATGCTTAAAAAAAATAATAAAAAAAGAAAAAAAATTGCAAGCATTTATAGGAATAAAATTAAAAATAAGAATGTTGAACAACTGGTTTATTCAAAGAATTCTGTTTATCATCAATATGTAATTTTGGTTAAAAATAGAAAAAAATTGATAGATTTATTTAAAAAACATAATATCCAATTTGGTTTTCATTATCCTTACCCAATACATAAGCTCAAAGCATTAAAGGATATGTTTAAAAATCAAAAATACCCTAATGCTGAAAAACTTGCAAAAAAAGGATTAAGTCTACCTATAGATCCAAATCTTAAAAAAATAGAAATTAATAAAATCTTAAAAGTTGTTAATAGTTTTTAATTGTAATTATTAATTTCCTCTAAAGTTTCTAAAATATTAAGTGAAAAGTTTATATCAGTTTTTGGTTTTTTGTTTTTAATTATACAAGAAACGAAGTGTTTAAGTTCTTCTTTTAAAGGTTGAGTATATTTAATTTTTGGAGAAAATGTTTTACCTACATTTATTTTTGCTGTAGGTAAAAAATTTTTTTCAGATAGTTTTTTTACCTCAGGATAATCTACAAATTTGTCATATATTTTAATCGGTTTTTTTAAATCCATTTCGTTAAACATAAGCATTTTCTTTGATCCTATAATTATAATTTGTCTTATTTTTTCAGGGAAAAGCCAGCTCGAGCTTATATTTGCAAAAATATTATTATATTTAAGACTTACAGTTATTGAGTCAAAATTCTTTTTTTTAAGAATCTGATATTTTGAAACATTTAATATTTTTGGTTTTACATTGAAAAAATAATTACATATTGACAAATCATGAGAGGTTAAATCAAACAAACTTGATATATCTTCTCTGATTGGCCCTAAGTTATTTCGGATACATTGTATGTACTTCACTTCACCTAAAGTACCATCTTTCAGTTTTTTTTTTATAAAATTAATATAATTATTATATTGGTAAATATATCCAGACATAAAAATACTTTTCTTTGTTTTTAAAAATTTTTTAATTTTTTTAAGATCTTTTGTCTTTGTGGTTACTGGCTTTTCAATAAATATATTTTTGTTTTTTTTTATGATTTTTAAGCTAAGTTTTAAATGTGATGATGGGTTAACCGCAACAAGAAAGCCTGAAATACTATCGTCTATAAGAAGATTATTAAGATTTTTTTCAATAGATACACCTTTAAATTTATTTTGAAGCGATTTAGATTTACTAATATCTTGATCGTAAACTTTTAACTTTACATTTTTAAATTTTGTTAGAGTATTAGCTATGTTATTTCCCCAATACCCACAACCTATAAGAGCTAAGTTAATTATTTTCATATTTTTAATTGTCTAAACAATTGGGAAATTTATTCAAATCAAATTTATAAATATATCCATAGTAATTATAATTTCTATCTTTATTTAGAGGATTTCTACTTACATGTGGAAAACGTTTATCACTTTTTAATATTAAATCACCAAGACAACTTGAATTTGGCGATTGATTTTTATCTTGAGTTGTTAATATATATTTAATTTTTTTTTCTTTTAAAAATTCTTTAATTAACTTATTTTCTTTTACATTATTTTTGTCAATATATTTAAAGTTAAAGGCATAATGATATGAATTATTATTAATTAAACTTATGGATCTTACATCGCTTAATAAACTAATATCACTATCTAAATTTTTGTTAACCCAATCAGAAATTTGATAACCATATGCATAATTATTCATAAATTTAATCATGAATTTATCGTATAATGATGCAGGCAAACTTAAAGATATTGAGTAAATAATAATAATTATAGATGCAAACGATTGTAATATTGAACTTGATGTAAAGATTTTATTACCAATTTTTAAATTTGAATAATTCTGACTCACTAAATATAAAATAAAAATTATCGGTTCAAATACAAACCTTGAAACATTGGGTCCATAAATTAAGTAGAAAAATAAAACTAACAATGCAGAGTATAAAAATAACTTATTTTCTTTTGGTTTTAAAAAAATTATCGCAATAAGACTGCAACCCAAAGTAGTTGTATAACTACTTACGCTCAAGGGGAGTAAAAGAAAAATTGGAAATAATCTTTTTCCATCGGTTTGAATTATTAATTCATTACTCATTGATTTGTAATATTCGTAATTAATTGGTAAATGACTGAGAAATTGAAGATAAAAATCTGTCTGAAAATAAATATACCTATGCAACATAAATGGTAAAATTAAAGTTACAAAAGTAATTGAACTTGCAAAAAAAATTTTCCAAGGTGAGATTTTGCTATAGAATTTGTAAAATATTAAAAGACTTAAAATTGATCCACTGATGATAAATGAAAATTTACTTAACACATTTATTGCTAGGAGAGAAAATAATATAATAATTTTAATTATTTTCTCTTTATTTTTTATTTTCAGCAGCGTAGAGAAAACCACTAAACTATTGATGATTAATAAAAACTGAGGTTTAGATGATGTTAAAAAAAATATTATTACTGGTGATGATATAATACTTAAAACTAAAAACTTTTGAAATTTACTTTTATCTTCTTGTTTAAAAAAAATTGCAAGAATACTTAAAATACCTGCAAATTGAATAATGTTTGAAAAATGTCCACTGCCAACAGATAATCCTAATGAAATTAGTAATTCCCCAATACCCGCATCTACTAGAGCTTGATCAAACACAGTTGTTGGAAATTTTCCCTCATTTAAATAAAAAATTGCAGCCATCCCATGATAATGTAGAGCATCCGCATGTGAAAAAGGGTATAAGGATAGTAAAAAATATAAACCTAAAATCAGTATTAAAATTAAATTAATGAATGATTTTTCAAATAAAGATACTCTACTATTTATCTTGGTAAGGTTTTTAAAAATTTTTTTTACAATAAAATAGATACCCAACAAAATGAGTATAATTGCAATAAATTTAAAAAAAATAAAATTTAAAACTTTTAGTATTGTTAAAAAATATAGAATTAATAAAACAAAATTAATACCTACTAAAGAGGAATGTAAAAAATAATATTTTCCAGTAAAAATTTCTCTTAAAATGAATGAATAATTTAAAAGTAAATTACCCAAATAGCTTATTCCAATAAACAAAATCAAACCATTAATCAGTGATAATGGAGAGCCTAATATATAATTTTCAATACCGTAAAGCATTTAATTTTTAATCTAACCATAATATCTTAGGTATAACAACTTAGGTATTAAATTTAATTGATAAAAAACTTTTGCTATTGGTTTGAAGTATTTTAAAAATGTATGGTATGTTGTGTAGTTTCTAAAGTTTTTATTCTCATTTTGTAAAATATTTAAATATTCTTCTTTAGAAATTTCTAACTTACTTAATATATAATCAGTTAATTCTTTTTCGTCTGTTAATTTTGGAGGTGTAGAAATTATTTTAAGAGCCTCATTTTTTGAAATTTTGTTCGATCTTACCATAGCAGATAGGCCTGTTTTTCTTCTATCAATATTGAATTTCTTTGGTAGATAAATGGATACGATAAATTTCGTCAATAAAGACTCATGATGATGGCCACCATAGTATTTCCATCCAACTTCATTTTCTAAAATTTTTTCTACTTTAGCATGATCGTATTCCAAATAATTTAAGGGTAAAATTGTCTTAATTCTTCTTAAAAATTTATATTTAAAAAGATCAGTTAAAGAAAAATTATTAAATTTTTCTAAAAAATTTAAGGATCCATGTAATTTACAAATTGATTTTATATATAATCCATCAATATAAGTCCAATCAAGAGGCTCAATACCCTCAGTTCTAAAACTATGCCCGTTAAACACGAATTTAATTTTTTCTCTATATGCAATTTCATACATTGATTTAAAAATACCAACATCTGTAGGCGTATCAGGATCGGATACCCCAGCTAAAAAAAAACTTTTGGTTATTTTTTTAAATGAATTCCAATCTTCTACCACTGTTTCAAGATCAACATCAAGTTTTTCACATATGTTTAAAATGTTTGTAACTGAGACTTTAGAGTCAAATCCATTATCGTAATGTACTGCAAGTGGATTTAATTTCATGATTTTTTTAACTACATATAATAAATATGTACTATCTCTTCCTCCACTAACACCGACTACACAATTGTATCTTTTATTTAAGGATTGTTCTTTTATTTTAATAGCTATTTGACCTAATTTTGATGAAGATAATTCATTTAAAGGGTATTCTTTTTCCATTTCATCATGCATTACACAAAATTGGCAGGAATTTTTTTTATTTAATCTTACATTTGGAATTGTCTCGTCAGTTAAACAAGTTTCACAAAGTAATTGATTCATTTAATTATTTTCACTCTTAAAAAACACAAATGTATATGTCAATCCTATTAGGAAGTACACACTAAACATAGAAATTCTGAACAGATTACTTAAAAATAAAATTTCAGCTATGGTTAATTTAAAATCAAGATTACCAAAAAATAAAAAAATTTCGTTAATTCCAACCCCATAAGGTGTAATTACAAACAAAAAGGAAAAGTCAGTAAAAACTGTTGATAATACTGACGAGATAATTAAATTTTCTTTTTCCAATAAATTAAAACCAATTAAGAATATTATAAATAAAATTATATATGAGTAGATGTAAAGAGAAAATAAGCTAAAAAAAAATTTAAGAATTTTTTTTTCATCAAAAATATTATAAAATTCATTAAAATAATAAAAAAGTTTAAATTTTTTTAATTTTAAATTCTTATAAAAAAAAAAAAATATTTTTTTATTAAATAAAATACCAATTATTGATAAAATTAATACTAATGTTAAAATAATAAGTATATTTGGACTAATAGAGTAAGAATAGAAATTTATTAAAACAATAAGTGCAATTAAACTTACTAAAGAAAATATAAAAAATTCTGAAATTATAGAAAAAATACTAGTTATAAGAAATTTAGTATAGTCTATATTTTTTTTTTTATTTAAGTAATAAGCTCGAAAACCTAGGCCTGATAATTGAACGAAGGTATTAAATAAATAAGTTGAGCAAATAACCAAAAAACTTTTTTGAATAGTTAAATCTTTATTAAAAAACAAAACTATTTTTTTTAATATTAAACTTTCAATAGTTAAATAAATAAAACAAAGAAAAATAATTATAGATATAATATTTAGATTAATATTTTTTAAGAAAAAAAAATCTTCTTTATTACTTTGATAATATCTATAAATAAAAAAAACAAATACTACTAACAATATGTAAGGTATTATTAATTTAAGTTTATTAAGCATTTTCATATTTCGACATAAGTATCTCTAAATCATTTTCTTTTGGGTAGTTAATCAATACTGCTTTTCTAGCACCGTAATAAACAAAGCAAGCTCCACCCACTGCTGCACATATTTCAGTTTTATCAAATAAATTTTCAAAGTCAGCTAGATTTTTTGCTCCTCCATTTGCTATAATCGGTATTGAAATTAAATTATTTAACTTTTTAAAAAATTCTATGTCAAAACCATTTTGCGTTCCTTCATTATCAATTCGAGTGATTAAAATTTCTCCAGCTCCTGCATTTTCCAAAATTTTTAAATAATTTTTAAATTCAAGGAGTTTAAATGTTTTTTTTTTATTATTTTGAATAAGAATTATTTCATCTTTCTTATTGTATATATCTAAAGATACTAATACACTTTGGGAACCATACTTGTTAGAAATTTCTGATATCAAATTTATATTCTCATCTAAAATACTGTTAAGTGAAACTTTTTCTACCCCAGATTCTATAAGATCAGAAACATCTTTAATATTTTTAATTCCACCACCCACACATAAAGGAATAAAAATTTCATCTCTAATTTTTTTAATTAGATCAATATTTATTTTACTTTTATTTTTTGTTGCAAAAATATCTAATAAAATGAGTTCATGAGCTTTTTTTTCAGAATAAATTTTAACTGCATTATATATATCCCCAATATATCTATGATTTTCAAAATTTTTACCTTTTACTAAATAATTTTCATTTATTAATAAACTAGGAATAATTCTGATTAATTTCATTATACAATTTTACAAAAATTATTTAAGAGTCTAGATCCATCATCAAAACTTTTCTCAGGGTGAAATTGTATTCCATAAATATTTGCATTTTTTATTCCACATGCAAATTTAAATCCATAATCACATTCTAATATTATGTCATTATTATTTTTTGGTAAAAAATAATAAGAATGACAAAAATAAAATCTTGATGAATCCTCTATTCCTTCCATTAGTTCATTTTTTTTAAAATTTACCTTATTCCAACCAATATGAGGAACTTTTATATTTTTTTTTGTATCCATTTTTTTTATAGTACCTTGAATTAAGTTTAATCCATTTGAATTTCCTTCTTCACTATAAGTTCCTAGCACCTGCATTCCTGAACAAATACCTAATATTTTTTTCTTATTTTCAATAACTTGCTGCTTAATAAGTTTATCATAATTTTTTGACATTAATTTTTTCATGCAATAGGCAAAATTTGATACACCTGGTAAAATTAATTTTTCACATTCTTCAAAATCTTTATCATTTTCTGAAAGTTTATATTTAATGCCTAATCTCTTAAGAATATTAATTATTGAATTTAAATTGCTAGCCTGATAATTGATTATTAGTATCATAAGAACATTTTTTTTTAATATGCCTAAAATAAGAAAAAACACCATAAGAAAAGTAAAATTTGGTAAAAATGTTGAAATAATCCAACCGGTAAATCTCTTTGAGTGCAATATTGGTGATAATAGTTTTATTGGTCCTTTTGTTGAAATTGGAAAAAATGCTAGCATTGGTAATCAAACTAGAATTTCCAGTCACTCTTATATCTGTGAAATGGTAAAGATAGGAAATAATTGTTTCATTTCACACGGTGTAGTTTTTACAAATGATTTATTTAAATCTGGAAAAATTTCTAAAAATAAAAAAGACTGGAAGCCAACAATTGTAGAAGATAATGTTATAATTGGTTCAAATGTTACTATACTTCCAGTTAAGATAACAAAAGGATGTGTCATAGGTGCCGGAAGTGTTGTTACTAAAGACTTGAAAAGAAAAGGCATATATGCCGGAAATCCTGCAAAATTTCTTAGAAAAATTTCTTAGAAATAAACTTAAAAATATTTTTTTTATATTTATATTATTATTACCTCTTTTTTAATTAGGTAAAAAAGTGAAGTTGAAAATAGAGTAAATTAATATAGAAGCAAAATATTATAATCATAAAAAATATGAAAAAATTAATAATTATTTCAATAGTGGGAACAATAATTTTTCTTTTAGGTTTTTTTATTTTAGCGGTCGATGTTCAAGAGACAAAAAAAAAAATTAAATCAGGTTATCTTAAAAACAGAACTCTACAAACTTTTATGACCTTACCAGATATAGTAAAATCTACACTGTTTATTTTTGCAGGCAAGAGGTCATTTAGCAATTTAAATAATGATTATAATGTAAAATTTTTACCAGAAACTCAAAAAATAAAAATAGATTTAAAAAAAATTAAGACATCATTTACAAATACAGCAGGTATTAAAGGTGAGTCGGCCACTACTTTCTTTGTCGAAAGTATTGAAGATAGTTTGATTGTTGCAAGAAAAGGTGGAGAATTTTATTCGTATAAGATTTCTTCATATATAGACCAAACAAAAAAAATTAACCACAGAAAACTTATTGTAAAAAATTTAGGAAAAGACGATCTTAAACTTACTATTAACGATATTAAAATAATAGATAATGATTTGTTTGTATTAAGTTCTTTGAAAAAAAGTGAAGATTGCACTCAATTAAGTGTTCATTTTGCTGAATTAGATGATGTTTTAGACTTTAAACTTTTTAAATTTTTTGATGAGTGCATAACTGCAAATAGAGTAAATTATGGGTTACCAGGTGGAAGTATGGAAAAGTATTTTTTAAATGGAAGTCCAGGAATTCTAGTATCTACTGCTAGTTTGAATAATGTACATCTAGGAGCTCCGAGTGTTTCACAAAATGATGACTCAATTTTAGGAAAAATCTTATTTATTTATTTTGACTCTAAAGAACATATTATCTTATCAAAAGGGCATAGAAATCCACAAGGTTTAACTGTTAAAAATAATATAATAATTTCTAGTGAACATGGTCCAGTAGGTGGTGATGAAATAAATAACATTAAATATAAAAATAATTATGGATGGCCTTTAGCCTCTTATGGTGAGCCTGAAATGAAAAGAAAAAATGAGTTTTTAAAAAGTCATTCAGAAAAGGGATTTAATGAGCCAATATTTACCTTTATACCTTCTGTAGGACTTTCAGAATTAATATATTTACCAAATACTTTTCATGAAGAATGGAATGATAATTTAATTGTAAGTTCTTTAAACGGTAAACATTTATTTAGATTTAAATTTAAAGATAATAAATTTGAAAATATTTTATTTAAGGAAAATATTTATATTGGTGAAAGAATAAGAGATATAAATTATAATGAAAAAAATAATATAATTATTTTAGCTTTAGAAACTACTGGTAGTGTGGGAATTTTAAGTCCAAACAATTGATAAAAACAATATAAGTTGTTATTTAGTAATAATCTAGTTTGTAAAAAATTATTATGATAAAATTAGGAAATGATTCGTACTTCTACATTATTTTTAATTTTAAATTTTTTAATTTTTTTGAATGCTTGCAACACAGTAACAGGAACAGTAGAGGGAACTACTAGAGGTGTTATTAATGATGCTAAATCAATTCATCATTATAGCACATGTATATTTACAAAAACACAGTGTGGTGATTTAGATTTAATTAAGTAAAATAGTAAGGTGGGGTGGCTTACTGTTGCTAGTTGCCTTAATCATTTTTCGAGAATAGGCCTCTTTCAACCTTTCAAATTATAATTCTTACATATCAACTAATCTTATCTAAAATTTTTTTACTTCAATCTTTATTTTTTTTTTTATTTTTTTAAAAATAAGATAATTATCATTTACACCTCCACCCATACCAGATGCTAAAAATATATTTTTTTCAAATTTTTTACAAAATAATTCATATCCATTATAAAATGCTCCGACATCCCCAGCTACTATATAATAATTATTGTCATATTTTTTAAATAATGGATAAATCTCATTCCAAAAATTAATATTTTCACCTCTCCCAACAAAATTATGAACACTTATATCAAATTTTTCATTAATATAAATTGCAGGATGAGTAATGATAAATATATTGTCAACAAATTGATAATTGTTTTGTAATTGTTTTTTTAAAAAATCTAATTGATCATTTTTTATAGACCACCCGTTTTCATATGGATTTAAAATAATAAATAAATCATTTTTGAATTTAAAGGATCTATATAAATTTCCATATCTTTTTTCAAAAATTATTTTTTTTTCATCATTTGCTGAGGATCCAACGTCGTGATTACCTGGAGCAATATATAGTCTATAATCAAAATTTTTAATTTGATTGTCAAAGAAGTCCCAACTTATCTGATCCCCCTGTCTAGTAACATCTCCTGCAAGAATACCAAAATCAAAATTGTTTTTATTATTCAATAATTCGTTGTAAAATTTTGGATAAATTCCAAGATTTTTACCATTCGGTGAACCATAAGCATGACCTGCAATAAAAAAAGAAGAATCTGGATATTTTGTTAATTTAATTTCTTTATTTATTTCTCTTAAACATTTTTTATTTTTTGAAAAAATTTTTGAAAGATTATAATCATATTTAATTTTTGATATAGGATTTGCAATTAAAGAATAATTGAAGCGAAGTATATCATATGGAAAAACTTGATATCTTCCAACCAAAACACCATATGCAAATACACAAAACAAAATCACTATATGTAATAATTTAATTTTCATGTAATATTTATTAATATATCAGTATGTCTTCTTTAAGAAAAGAAGGTATAATACACTAAAGAGAACTATCAATAAATCTGATAATAACTTTTCCAATCTAGTGGATTTTTTATTTCTAAAGAAATTTTTCTGTAATAGTATTTATCATATACCTCAAAGACAAATGAAAATGTGTGAAAATAATAAAAATAGATAGCCTATAAGCAAAGACCTAGGTTTGTCATTTCATCTTTAATAGTTAGGGAGTTTTGAGGTAAGTTGTTATAAACATCTGCTTCATCAATATTATTTTTGACTTTATTTTTTTTTATCAGTAAAATTATTAGTGAAATATAGTTTTAAACTTAAAGATAAATTAAAAATAGACTTTAGATTTTTTTAATTATAAATTTTAAAAATGGATTTCATAATAAATGATACAAATACTAATTTTAAAATTTTTACAGATGTAATATTTTTACTTTGTGCAGGTTTAATTTTAAGATTTTCTTTATCTTTAACTGGACAAAACTGGGTAAGAACTTATCAACAAACAGTAACTTTTTTAATTTTGCCGGTTGCAACATATGTGATTGTAGTAACAATAAGTGGAAATATTGCACTTTCATTAGGAATGGTAGGTGCGCTATCAATAGTTCGTTTTAGAAATCCAGTCAAAAGCGCATTGGAACTAGTAATGTTTTTTGTGCTTATAACCGTTGGTATAGCAACAGGTGTAAAAATCAAATATTCAATACTGTTAGTTACAGTTTCTGTATTTATAATTATATTAATTAGATTAGCTCATTATATTTCAAAAAAAATAATTAATAAATCCTTTTACAATGTATCTTTTAATGAAGGTATTGCATTAAATAATATTGAAATTTCTTCCACATCTCCAATTGAAAGTATTGAAAATAATAAAAATATTAAAAATATAATCTACTTTAAAGAAGAAAAAGTAATTATTTATAGATTAGCTTTTGAAAATGAAAATGAGCTTAATATTTTTAAAGAAGAAATTAAATCAAATGAGGAGATTACCAAAATTGATATAAACTATGCTTAAAAAAAATAGTTGTATCTTATTAGTAATTTTAAACTTTTTCTTTTTCAACATTGCGCATTCAGATATTGAGCCATTTTGTGATGAAAATCTAAACCAAAATGAGATTAGTTCAATTTATTCTACAAAACCATCAAAAATAAATATAAAAATTATAGATTATAAGCTTTGGAGTATAAATAATTTACAAATTCTCTCTGACAGGCGTGGATATCCATATGGTGATATAATTTTAGAAAAAAATAAAAAAAGATTTAAATCTAAGATAGAAGTTATCTTTCCAAACAATGTAAAATGTGAATTTGATTCAATAGTTAGACAAAGCGGTGATTGGAAAGATCATATTAACATGTCAAGAGGGAATATTATTCAAAGTGTAGATATAAAATTAATAGAAGGAAATATTAATGGTATTACTAAATTCAAATTGCTCATTCCTAATACTAGAAAAAACCCTGAGCAGGAATTACTATTTACAAAAATTCTAACTGTTTTAAATTTCTTAGCTCCAAGAACTTTTTTTGTTGAAGTTAATCTTAATAATTTAAATACAAGAATGTTATTTCAGGAAAAAATAAATAAAGAAATGTTAGAATTTAATAAAAGAATAGAAGGACCTATTTTAGAAGGTGATGAGAGATATATGTGGTCGTATTGGGAGACAAATAATAAATATGGAAATGCTGCAATTAAAAATCAGCTTGCAAAACAAACTAATTCTAAATGGTCAGTCAAAAGTAAAAATCATCTAATTATTGCAAATGAAGCATTGACTAATTTAAATATAATATATTTGAATTATATTAATAAAATCAAACATCCTAAAATTGTTAATGGTACTCATTATGATTTGGATAATTTTTTATTAGGAAATAAAAAAAAAGAAATGATTTCAAATTTAGAGTCATTTGATCTTTTAATGTATTCTGTGGGAGCCGTTCACGGTTTATCTCCTCACAATAGAAAGTTTTATTGGAGCTCTATAAAAAATAGCTTTGAACCTATATATTATGATGGCGATATTTCAATCTTTGACGCTATTAAAAACCTTAAATCACATTTTAATGATAATTCAAATTTAAGTCGAAAACTATCTTCAAGCGATATCAAGAAAATTAAATTAAAATTTCTAAATTTAGATAAGGGTATATTATTTAGAGAGCTTAAAGAATCTGGAAGCGAGTTAACAAAACTTGAATTTAATGAATTATTAAAAAAAATCGAATCCAATATTGATAAAATTTATATAACAAACCAATTAATTAGTTCATCTAACAATAAACCTGTTTCAAATATTTTTTTAAATTATGTAAAAAATTTATCTCAGACAAAAACAGATTACAATTCTATCAAAGCAGTATTTAAAATTAAAAATTATTTTTTAGTTTGTAATTTAAATTACAATTTTAATAAACAATGTAAAAATACAAAATTTGATAATAAAGAAACAAGAGATTTGCTAGAAGGCAATCTAATTAAAAATAAAAATATTTTTCAATATATTGGCGATATGGCAATTCTTGATGATCTGATTGAAAATAAAGAATTAACAAAAAAAAATAGCATAGATTTCAATTTTTTAAAAATTGACGAATCAAAGTTCTTTTATAGCAAAGGTATATCAATAGATTATTCAAAAAATGAAAAAGTTTTAAATATTTATCAAGATGACCTAGAGTCAAGAGCATATTTTTTAGATGGAGAAATTAAAGATCTAGAAATTAATTTCTATGGTTATGAAAGACAATTAAATGAAATAAATAATCTTGTAAGTTTTCCATTTGATCAAAATCAATTAACTGGATGTCTAACTTTTTTAAACACTAATTTAGATAATATTAAAATTTATGCAGAAGCAGGTAATTGTGAAGATACATTGAATATAATTAAATCAAGTGGTGAAATTAATTCAATTTTTGTTAAAGAAGCCTTACAAGATGGACTAGATGTAGATTTTTCAAATTTAAAAATTAAAAATATTTTTATTAATGATGCAGGTAATGATTGTGCTGATTTTTCTTGGGGTAATTATAAAATAATAGATGCAAAGGTAGAAAAATGTATTGATAAAGGATTTTCTGTTGGTGAAAAATCAGAAGCTTATATTGAAAAGCTAGATGTATCAAAAGCAAAAATTGGAATTTCTTCAAAAGATGGATCAATAACAAATTTGGATAATGCGATAATAAAAAATACTGAAATATGTTTCGAAGTAAAAAAAAAAAAACAAGAATTTTATGGTGGTACTATTAATATCAATAAACATAATTGTGAAAAAAATAAAATTTACACAGAAAAGGGCTCGTTTATAAATTTTAAAAATGTCTTATAGAGTAGAGGAAAAAATTTCTATCAATTCTTCAAGATTAACTCAGTTTAAAGATTCTTTATTTTTAAAAGGAGCTAAGATTTTATTTCCTAAAAGAAAAATTGAAAGTTTATATCTTGATAATTCTAATTATCAAATGTATCATGATTCTATTGAAGGCTCCCTTCCAAGAAAAAAAATTCGCATAAGAACTTACAGAGATGGAAAATATTTTCATGAGGTGAAAATATCTAGCATAGAAGGACGATTTAAAACTAGCAACCAAATAAAAGAAGAAAAAAATTCTGAAATAAAAAAAATTGGTTTATTTGATGAAATGTATGGTGCATGCAAACCAGTTTTATTTGTTGAATATGAAAGAGAATATTTTAAATTTAAAGATTTTAGAGTAACCATTGATAATGAAATAAAATATTTTTCACATCAAAACAAATTTTTGGGTTTAGAAACACATCCTGTAATTGAATTAAAATCTTCTATACAAAAAAGTTTAAATGAGTTGATGATTGATTTTCCTTATCCAAGAACAAGATTTTCAAAATACTCTAATGGAGTTGAAAAATTATTAATTAAATAACGTTGACACTGCAAACTAAATTAACAAATGAGTAGGGGCGTTCTGTTGCCAGGTGCCCCATACCCCGTTTGCTTAATTAACAAAGTTAATTAGGCAGCAAGTGCATAACTTTCGTTAGCAATTATAAATTAGCCCGTTACGG
>MDSV01198372.1_pt1 | contig 17651 bp, 17 predicted proteins | sample 810851 | NCBI WGS metagenome assembly MDSV01 (sample SAMN05326640, study PRJNA326480) | marine metagenome | isolation source: seawater | place: Atlantic Ocean: North East | collected 2012 | reverse complement strand
GCAGAGCGATTTTGGCAGGTGTTGCATGCTTCAGATGTAATGCCTCTAGGAAGCGGAGCAATGGCCGGCTCACCATATCCTTTGGATAGAGAATTAGTAGCAAAACAACTTGGCTTTAATCGGATATCTAGAAATAGTATGGATGCGGTGTCTGACAGAGATTTCCTTCTTGATTTACTGTCGGCATCTTCTATAGCAATGATGCATTTATCTAGGTTATGTGAAGAATTAATCTTGTGGTCATCTGATGAATTTGCTTTTATTAAGATGTCAGATGAATATACTACTGGGAGCAGCATGATGCCCCAGAAGCGCAATCCAGATTACGCTGAGTTAACTAGAGGCAGGACTGGGAGAGTATATGGGAATTTAATTTCACTGCTCACTACAATGAAAGGTTTGCCATTAACTTATAATCGTGATTTACAAGAGGATAAAGAAGCCGTTTTCGATACGGTTGACACGCTAATTGGATGTTTGGATGCGTGCGCAGGTATGGTTTCCAATATGGAAATAAACGAAACTGCAATGCAGGGTGCTGCTGCTAAAGGTGCTTTATTGGCGACCGACTATGCTGATTATTTGGTATCAAAAGGATTGCCGTTTAGGAAAGCACATCAAGTTATTTCGTCAATCTCAGAGAGAGCTTTATCTGAGAATGTTGATTTGAAAGATTTTAAATTAGCTGACTTGAAAAAATTCTCAGAACTCTTTGATGAAGATATATTTTCAATCACGGCTGAATCATCGATTGAGGCCAGAGATGTTTTCGGAGGTACTGCCAAAAATAGAGTTAATGACGCCATAGAGTACAATAAATTGCGCATAACTCAACAGCTTGATCAAGCTGAAAAGTTGTATGGCTCAGAACTCGTTTCCAGGATTAATAAAATCCAATCCTCAACGAGTCGCTGATTAAACAAAAAGGGGTAAAACGAGATTACTCAAAAGATAAAAATTGCTCCCTCTATGCTTGCTGCTGACTTTAGTAACTTCGGATCTGAAATTACAAATGTGACAGAAGCAGGCGCAGATTGGATTCACTTAGACGTGATGGATGGCCAGTTTGTTCCAAATTTAACGTTTGGTCCTCCAGTTATTGCTTCTCTGCGAGAATACAGTCGATTACACTTTGATATTCATTTGATGGCCAATAATCCACATGAATTAATTGAGCCTTTGATAGATGCTGGAGCCGATTCTATTACTTTGCATGTGGAAGCATTAACGGACCTTGAAAAAGGCATTAATCAAATTAAGTCGCATGGTTGTAAAGTAGGTGTAGCTGTAAATCCAGCCACAGATGAACAAGAGATATTGCCATTTTTGCAGTCAGTGGATTTAATATTGGTAATGAGTGTAGTGCCAGGATACGGAGGGCAATCATTCATTCCAGCTTCTATCGATAAAGTGAAGCGTGTCAGAAGTATAATAGAAGATGCAAATCAAGATATCGAGCTTCAAGTTGATGGAGGAATTTCGACAGAGAACTCACAGGCTTTAATAAACGCGGGAGCCACAATTTTGGTTGCTGGATCATTTCTGTTTTCAAGCAATAATCAAATGTCAAATTCGATATTGAGTTTAAGAGGAAATGTAAATCAGGATTAACTTCTTTTATAAATTTACATAAATGGATAAAAAAATAATACTCGGAATAGAAACATCTTGCGATGAGACCGCTGCAGCAGTTGTAGATTCCGGAACAAAAATCATTTCTAATATTGTTGCTTCACAAGCAAGCTTGCATGCTACGTTTGGTGGAATAGTTCCAGAAGTCGCTTCCAGACAGCACATCCTAGCGATATCTACAGTTATAAATGCTGCAATGTCAGAGTCTGAGATGAAAATTAATGACCTTGATGGCATAGCAGTAACTTATGGACCTGGTTTGGCAGGGTCTTTATTGGTTGGTTTGAATGCTGCGAAAGGGTTGTCATTTGGTTCATCGGTGCCTTTATTACCAGTAAATCATCTTGAAGGACATGTCTACGCGACTTGGTTAAACGAATCTAACAAGTTAGAAGAAATAGACTTTCCGTTACTATGTCTGATCGTTTCAGGTGGACATACGGACCTTGCGTTAATGTCCGCTCATGGGCAATTTAAATTAATCAATAGAACTAGAGATGATGCCGCGGGAGAAGCGTTTGATAAGGCTGCTAGAGTTTTAGGCTTAGGATATCCTGGAGGCCCTGAAATTCAAAAGGCCGCCGAGAAAGCAAAAGGAACAGAAAAGCCTTTCCCTAGACCAAAAGTAAAAAATTCTAATGATTTTTCGTTTAGCGGTTTAAAAACATCTTTAATTCAACGAGCCGTGGATAAAAGAATCTATCCGAGAGAGGATGATACTTGTGTCGATTCAGAGTTAATTAATGAGATCTCTTTTGCTTTCCAAGAAGCCGTTGTGGACACTTTAGTTGACCGTACACTTAAAGTTGCCTCAGAGCTTTCTGTGAAAGGAATTATTGTTTCCGGGGGAGTTGCAGCTAATTCTTGTCTTAGGTCACGTATTGAAGAAAAATCACCTCTGCCAGTTGTAATGCCTAAGCCGGCTTTATGTACTGATAATGGTGCGATGATAGCTTCTGCGGGGTATTTTAAATTTAAGGAACTACCCTTAACAAAATGGGATTTAGATATTTTACCGGGATTAAGGATAGGCGAACAAGGATTTTAGTTAAGGGATAAATAGTTCGCTTTCTGCAAAAACCTCGTCTTCAGCTACTCCGCCTGATATAAGTACTCTTCCGTCTGGTAACGTTATCACCGCATGCCGATATCGAGATTTAATCATCTCAGATGCATTGATCCACGAAGAATCCTCGGGGTTATAAATTTCAGCTGTGTTCTTAGCTCCTTGCCCCCCGGTAACAAGTACTCGACCGTCATTAAGAAGACTCGCGGCATGTTCAGATCTCGCTATGCCAGTATCTCCTGCAGATGACCAAGATGATGACTCTGGATCCCAAATCTCTGCGGACGTCACCTTACCGGTTCCTCCGACTATTTTGCCTTGCCCCCCTACCACGAGTACTCTACCATCACTTAGTAGTGTAGTTGTATGGAGTACTCTGCCAAGCAACATATTGCCTGCATCAGACCAAGTATTAGACTCAGGGTCATAGATTTCAGCTAAGTCGATATGGGGGCCATCTAACTTTCCACCTCCTACGACAAGTACTCGGCCATCCTTTAATGCTATAGCTGTATGTAGCGTTCTTTCTGTGGTCATAGGAGCTAGTTCTGACCATTCCCCAGTTTCTGGATCGTATGCTTCAACTGTGTCGAGCCTTTTCGCCTTCTTCGTATCAAACCCGCCAATAACGATAACTCGTCCATCTAGTAGTTGTGCCCACGCACTTCTTTCGCGTGCTTTTATCATGTCGCCAGTCTGACTCCATGTTCCCTGAGATGAGTCCCAACGCTCAGCAGATTTAATTCCTTCAGTTGTTTCTCTCTCTCCACCTGCAGCTAAAACTGAGCCATCTGGAAGTAATGCAACTAAGTTTTTTGTCCTGCCTTCAGATTGCTCTCCAGTGTATTCCCATTTATCAGTAGCTGGGTCATATATTTCTGCTGTAGGGTGAACTAAAGCGCGGTGTCCGCCAACACCTTTGCCTCTTCCTCCAGTAGTGAAGATTCGACCGTCATTCAGTAAAACCATGTGATGAGATTGCCTATCGTTACCCATTGACCCGGTTGCAATGAATTGACCAATCGGTTCTATTACCTCAGTTTTTTCATCAATTTCAGTAGATTCATCTACATTAGCTTGAGTTTCGATTGAAGCAGGTTCATTAGAACAGGATATTAATGTTGTTCCAATTAAACCAATTAAAAGTAAACTGATTGTTTTGAGGAATGCTGTTTTGCAATTCACAGCTAATCTCCTATTGTGTATACCTGGTTTGAATACCTGTTTTTATGTTTAATTGCATTTCCCCGTTCATTGGTTGATGTTTTGCCTGAAACGCGAGATTTTCTTCTGTGTATGGCTTCTACGAATGATAATGTATCATTTTTTGATTGCTTACCGGTGAGCGTGACTCGGTAATCTGTATTGGCCGTTAGATTAAAAACGAGGACGATATTCCTGTTCAGAACTAGTTTATCAACAAAAAAGTATATGCCTAATAGCCAAATTATTCCGCAAGATAACCAGGCCCATACCTCATTATCAATCAACCTCCAGGCAATCAACCCAACTAATATAGAAATTAGCAACCAAAATATATTTGAATAATTACTGCCGCCTGAGATAACAGCGGTAGATTTAACATCATCGACGTTGAACATAACAGATTCGTCATGATCAGAGTTTAGTTTTAATTCAACCGTATTAGAGTCGTGTAATACTACCCTGTTTGAATCTGAATTTTCTTCTTCAATGAACCCTTTTTTTAAGTCAAGTATCAGTGCCATGATTTGTTCTTGTTTGAAAGGTTATCAGATAAGTAATATTTACTATTTTTTTTCAACACGTTTCCATTATAATCACAAAAACAAATTTTGTGATCATAATGGCACATTCAAGGAGTTTCGAATGGAACGACCTATATTTAAGTCTTTAGGTAGTAAAGTAGAAGAGCTAGATACTCCTGCATTGTTAGTTGACCTAGATGTCTTTGAATCAAATGTAAAGTCTGTGCATTCTTTCTTTCAAAATCAAGACGCTAAAATTCGACCTTTTGTTGGTGTGCATAGATGCCCCGCTCTAGCAAACATACAGATGCGATATAGTGGACATAATGGTGGCGTTGCCGTTGGGACCGTTAGCCAGGCTGAGACATTTATAGCTAATGGTTTTCAGGACACATTGATTACCGGTAAATTAGTTACAGCTGACAAAATACAATTGGCTTGCTCGCTTGCACAGAGAGCAAGCATAACCGTTACAGTCGATAGTCAAGAAAACTTAAAGGATATTTCTGCTATAGCCAGTTCCAGAGGAGTCACTTTATCAGTTCTTATTGAAATAAGTTCACCGAATGGATTTACTGGTGTGTCTGATTCAAAATCTGCACTTGATTTAGCTAAACAAGTTGTTGGGGCTGAAGGGACAGACTTTCAGGGTTTGATCTTGGCATACAGTCCCACCATGAGTGGAATCAAATCTGATGAAGTTATTGATTCGCTTAAGCCGTTATTAGACGTGAAATCTTTAATAGAATCAAATGGTATTCCTGTGAACACAGTCTCAGCTGGCTCTACGAGCAATTATGATTTGATAGCCAAAGTTGATGGTATTAATCAAGTTACGGCAGGGGCTTACGCGTTGATGGATGTATTAAATAGTGAGTATCAATCGTCGCTTAAGCCTGCTGCGATGGTTGTCGGTACGGTAGGCAGTTTGCCGCGCGATGGTTTAATAATTGGTGATGCTGGAATGAAAACTAATGGTAATGATATTGGCTTGCCAAGAATAATGAATTATCCAGATGCAGAAATCATGTATCTTAGCGCGGAGCATTGCAACATCATTACTACTAAAGTTAAAAAGCCTATATCAAGAGGAGATAAGTTATTTTTCCAACCTTATGATGTAGGTGTTACTGCGAATTTGTTTGATTTCATAATGCTTATTAAAAATGGCGAATTACAAAGTATTCTAGAAGTAACTGCAAGAGGAAGGTATAGGTAATAGTCTTTAAGGAGACGAAATGGATCATTATAGACCCACTGTTGGCACAAAGATTAGTGAATTAGATACCCCATGTTTGATTTTGGATCTGGATGCATTAGATCATAATTTTGACAGAATGTCCGAGACATTTAAAGATACCAAAGTCAAGCTAAGAGAACATACAAAAAATATTAAAAGCCCAGCGCTCGCACATATGCAAATACGTAAGGGCGGGACAGTTGGAGGAGTATGCTCTGCCAAAGTAGCTGAAGCTGAAGTTATGGTTGAAGGTGGCATTGCGAGTGTATTAATCCCTAATCAAGTTGTAACTGAAGACAAAATAAAAAGATTGTGTGTTTTAGCAGGCCGAGCTGACGTCACTGTTTGCGTCGACTCAGAGGAAAATGTACGTGATATATCCAGGATTGCCTCTAATTTGAATGTGAAAGTTGGTGTTGCAATTGAGGTGGATACAAATATGGATAGGGCGGGCGTTCGTAGTGTTGAGCAAGGTGTTCATATAGCGAGCGTTGCTAATCAACTAAGCGGATTAAACTTTAGAGGTGTGATGAGTCACTCTGCAATGTTTGGTGTGCCCAAAGATGATGAATTCAAAAATGATGAAGCTATAAAGTATTATAAAAAAACAGTCGAACTCGCAGATGCTATACGAGCAAAGGGTATAGCATTTGACATGGTTTCCTCAGGAGAGACTTTTTCTTATGATATGGCACCATTTGTTGATGGCATCACTGAGGTTGAAGGTGGTATGTATGCACTTATGAGCACAATGCTGTCATATATGGACGGTCATTTTAAATATGCCGCCAAAATTTTAGGAACAGTTGTTAGTCAACCTAAATCTAATCTAGCAGTGGGTGATATAGGATATCGTTCAATTGCATCATCGCTCAATACAGAGCTTCCTGTTTTGGAAGGATATGATGAGGTTGAATTCACATCGATGCATGATGAAGCATGTTTATTAACTTCTAAAGCCGAAATGCCATTAACTGTTGGTGATAAATTTATGCTTAGATGCCCTCAACAAGATTTAACTGTTAATAGATATGATAACTATATTGCCGTTAGAAATGGGCTTGTCGAGCAGGTAATTTCAATACCAGGTCGTGGGTGCCACAATTAAATTTTTATAAATTAGAGACGTGCTCGTAGGCAGTTGTAGCAGCCATTGAACCCTGTGCAGCCGCAGTAATCGTTTGTTTTAGGTCTCCAGAAGCGTCTGTTAAATCTCCTGCCGCAATAAGCCCAGGTATATTTGTGTTCATATATTTGTCTACAATTACCTCACCCAGCTCATTTACCTTTGCACCTAGATGCATGGGAAGCTCTTTGCGTGGGTCTGCACCAATTTCAATGAACAGGCCATCAACATCTAATGACTCTAGGGTTTGATAGGGATTATCTAATTTTATTCCGGTCAAACCTTTTTGATCGTCTCCAAGTAGCTCCACGACATTCGTATTGAAAATACGTTCAACATTTGTTGCAGAATCTAACTGGCGAAGATTCGCCGCTTCTGGTCGGGTTAATTCGGATTTACGGTAGATTAAATATACTTTATCTGCGTATTTACTGATTAATACTGAACCTTTAACAGCTGAGTCACCACCACCTACTACCGCTACTGTGTTGCCTTTATGCATAGGAGCGTCACATGTAGAACAGTATGAAACTCCTCTTCCTGTCCAATCCTCTTCGTGATCAAGCCATAGTGAACGTCGTTCCCGTCCAATTGCAAGTATCACAGATCGGCCCCTATAGATTTGATCTGATTCTCCAGCAATTTCAAAGATATCTGATTCTTTCCTCGAGTTACCATTTGCGTTGGATATAACCAACTTATCGTCGATTACAGGCACATCATACTTTTCTGCGTGTTCTTTGAATTTCATCATCAGTTCAAAGCCATCAATATCTGGGTATCCTGGGTAATTTTCTATTAATCCACCTGTGGCAGTTTCGCCCCCAAATGTTGTTCCCACAACTATAGCTGACATTTGATATCGGGCAGCATACATCCCTGCTGCGAAAGCAGCAGCTCCTTGCCCGCCGATAACTACATCATAAATTTTATTTTCAGAGTTCATATCTATTATTGTATTAAATTAACTTATCAATTTATACAGTGTAATTGATACAAATAACAATTAGGAATATCATGGTATTTTGTGACAATATCTCAAAAACTATTCGCCAATTCCTATGACTTACTTAATACGTTAGTTGAGTGGCGCATATCTTCTTATCGTCGATCTACCGCAGGCCAAGCTAATGGCCGTGTATTAGAGATTGGTTTTGGAACAGGTTCAAACCTTAAGTATTACCCAGATTCGGTGAATATTACTGCTTTGGAACCAAACCCTTTTATGTTTAAAAAAATTCGTGATAGGACATTAAAATCTAAAAAAGACGTTACTATTTTTCAGGGATATGGAGAGAATATGCCTTTTGAAAATGAGGTTTTCGATACCGTTGTTGTGACCTTGGTTTTGTGTATGGTTGATGACGTGGAAAGCGTCATTTCTGAAATAACTCGGGTTTTAAAACCTGGAGGCAGGTTTTATTTTTATGAGCATGTGTCTTCAAGTAGTTACATTGGCAGCAAGTTTCAAGACTTGTTAAATCCTTTATGGAAATTTATAACCACCGGTTGTAATTTGAACAGAGATACGGAGAGAATCATTAATAAAGCTGGTTTTGCTAAGGTAGATACTAGCAAGTTCACTATAAGGTTCGGAACTCCGATTTCACTCCCCAATTTGGTTGGTGTTGCAATAAAGAAACCCTAGTTATAGGATTTGCTGAATTCATGTCTTAAATGAATGAATTTGCCATGGTTTTAATAAAAGTAACTTAGCCTGGAGCTCGTATGATAACTAGAACAGTTATAACCTTCTTAACGTTTTTTCTAATCTTTCTTATCAGTTGTTCGGGTTCAGAAATTAATGAATCGAAAGTTAGCGATTCAGGTGGTGAATTTGCTGTACCTACTCCAAGTGAGTTAACTGCGGTTGATTGTGAGCCTTACGGCACATGGACACTTTTAGAAGATAAGATGATTAATGAAAGGCAGAACCATGTTTGGACACCTTTAAATGATGGACGGATTTTATTGGCAGGAGGGAGAGGCAAAGGTGGCGTACGTTGGCCGAGAGTCTTCCCTCATACAGAACTTTTTGACCCTACTACAGGCAAGTGGATCGAATCTGGAGATATGTTTGACGAGAGACAAGACTTCGCAATGTTCACTCTAGATGATGGCAGAGTTCTGGTTGCTGGAGGGCAAGACATTCGATTGGACGCCATTAAAGGAAGTGAGGTTTGGGACGAGAGCGGCAATTGGACTAAGACAGGAAAATTAAATGACTCTCGAGAGAGAGGAGCTGCGGCCAAATTAAGTGACGGCAGAGTCTTGTACACCGGTGGCAAAAATAATCTTTTGGGAGACAATGCGACCACAGAGATATTTAACCCCAATACTAACGAATGGGCACTTTCAGGTGACATGAACCAAAAAAGATCCATACATACTGCTACACTACTTCAAGACGGCAGAGTTATAGTTATTGGAGGAGGGAAACACAGGGAAGGACCATATTACTCTAGTGCCGAAGTATGGGATCCTGAGACAGAGACTTGGGAATATACAGGGTCAATGCGATTGGCACGAGTTCAACATACAGCAACACTACTTGATGATGGCAAAGTTCTTGTGGTTGGAGGAGTAGGAGAAGCAGTACCCGATGTCGATACCGGCACTCGCGCCTCCGCTGAAATTTGGGATCCCGCTACTGGTGAATTTGAGCCAGCTGCTTCAATGGGTAATTCTCGAACAGAACATGAATCGACTCTTCTGTCGGATGGTAGGGTATTGGTAACAGGAGGTTTATATCCTCAATCTGAGATTTATGATCCTGCAACAGATACTTGGTATTCAACAGGCCCTATGATAGAACCGAGATATCGGCATACAGCAACACTACTTGATGATGGCACGGTTATTGTTAACGGTGGTCAAGATGACAAATATACACATATTACGATTGAACAATTCGATGGTTCTGGATTTGATACATCAAAAGCATGTGCTGTAGGTATAAAAGGAGATGAGTCCCCATTGTTGACATTACCAAGTCCCGAGAGTGGAGTTGTTGCAGAGGATGACTTGAATGAATTTGGTACTGAAAAAGGAAGCCATGACGCTAAATTCTCTGAACTAGAGGATTCTGGACTTTCTGAATCAGATCTTGTGTTTGAAGAGCCGATTATTGGCGGCGCAGATGGTGATGATGTAATTGTGCCATTGGGTACTCCAGCTACTCTTCATGTTGGTCAACGACTTGGAAGTCCATCTGCTGATGCAAATGGAAATATAGTTACTTTCAAAGAATTGATCGCTAATTCACCTGAAGAAGGCATTGCTGTCCGTGTGAATTTACGTGCAGCGAATTTTGATTGGGGTGATATGGAACTTTCAATTCCAGCTGGTCAAAGCGGGCCAGGCGTAAAAAGCGTTGGAAGAGTTTGGCTTGGAGTTTTGGGAGTGTCTACGAATGAAGCAGGTGAAATCACTGCTACTATAGTTGTCTTTGACCCAGTAAAATAAAATTCTATTGATTTCCAGTAAATCTAAAAACAATAAGGACTTTTCATGAAAAGCAGAATATCTGCAGGTATTTTAACTGTCACCCTAATCTTTCTTATAAGCTGTTCCAGTTCAGAAAATAATGAATCGTCGGCTGGCGATTCAGATGGTGAATTTTTGATCTCAACCCCGACTCCTTTTAGTACAGTAGATTGTGAACCATACGGCGCTTTCACACTGTTAGAAGGGAAAATGTTTAATGAAAGACAGAGACACGGTTGGGTAATTTTGAGCGACGGCCAAATTTTGACGACTGGAGGGCGTGGCAAGGGCGGCCCACGTGGACCAAGGGTATTTCCTCATTCAGAGACTTTTAACGCTGATACCGGTCAATGGACCGAATCTGGAGATATGCTTACAGAGAGGCAAGACTTTGCAATGTTTACCCTGGATGATGGAAGAGTTCTTGTTGCCGGTGGACAAGACATCCAAATGGAAGCTATGAAAAACAGTGAGGTATGGGACGAGAGTGGCAACTGGACTAAGGTAGGAAAATTAAATGATTCTCGAGAAAGAGGAGCTGCGGTTAAATTAAGTGACGGCAGAGTCTTGTACACCGGAGGCAAAAACGATCGTTTAGGAGACAATACGACCACTGAGATATTTGACCCTAATACGAACGAATGGGAACTTTCAGGTGACATGAACCAAAAAAGATCCATACATACTGCTACAGCTCTTCAAGATGGCCGTGTGATTGTTATCGGAGGAGGCAAACATAGGGAAGGACCTTATTATTCTAGTGCCGAAGTATGGGATCCTGAGACAGAGACTTGGGAATATACTGGATCAATGAGATTGGCGCGCGTGCAGCATACAGCAACTTTGCTGGCTGATGGAAGAGTTCTTGTGGTTGGGGGAGTAGGGGAAGCTGTTAATGACGTGGATACGTCCACTCGTGCATCAGCCGAGATTTGGGATCCAGCTACTGGTAAATTTGAGCCAGCTGCGTCAATGGGAGATGCTCGAACAGAACATGAAGCTACTCTTTTATCAGATGGCAGGGTGTTGGTAACGGGTGGTTTATTACCTCGGGCCGAGGTTTACGACCCTGATACTGATACATGGTATTCAACCGGACCGATGATAGAGACTAGGTATAGACATCTAGCATTGAAACTTAACGATGGTACGGTGATTGTAAGTGGTGGCCAAGCAGATAAATATGTTCATATTACAGCTGAAACATTTGAGGCACCGGTCTTTGACACAACAAAAGCATGCAGCGTTGGAATACAAGGGAAAGTTTCGCCTCTGCTGGCTCTTGATGATCCTGGTTCTGGAGAGATTGACGATGCAGGAAATGTTTATGCTGAAGGTGAATTAAATGAATTAGGCAGCGTGGAAGCACATTCCGCTCGGTTCTCTGAACTGGAAGAATCAGGACTTTCCGAATCAGATCTTGTGTTTGCAGACCCTGTTGTCGCGGAGCCTGGTGAAGATGTGGTTGTACCTTTAGGTACTCCAGCTACCATAAGAATTGGTCAAGGCCTTGGTAGCCCTTCAATGGACGCAAATGGAACTTTAGTGAGGTTCAAAGAATTGGTCGCAAACTCTGATGAAGAAGGTGTTATTGTTAGAGTCAATCTACGTTCCAGTGGATGGGATATGGGAGATATGGACTTGACGATTGCTCCAGGAGAAAGCGGGCCAGGGGTGACAAGTTTTACCAGAGTATGGCTTGGACTTTTGGGAGTCTCAACAAATGAAGCTGGTGAAACAACTGCTACTATAGTTGTATTCGAGCCGAGTACGAAATAATGATAACTTTTACCATTAGTAATCGGGGGTATTAAATTGGCAACCTATCACATTACAGTCACTCATTCAGCCGGAAATTGCTTTGGCCCTCCGAATGAAGATGAATCCACAATGTCTTTATGGAAGCAAGTTAAAGCAAATGCTGAGGAAAACAAAGTGGATATAAAGTTTTTCAAAGTTAATCCTTCTGAACATATATTCTTTATTTTATTGGAAGCTGAAGACTATTCGGATGTAGAAAAAACAATAGGACAATGCAAGAAGACAGCTGATTTTACAGTAACGCCAGTAGTCGAGCAGATCTTTTTTTAATTCTGTAAAATTAAACTTATAACCAATATTTAATATGGATCGTTGAGAGGATCTTGTTAATAAAAAGAATTTTAAGTTTACTTAGCTTTTATCAGACATTTGTTTTAGAGAGACAGACAGTCATTGATCAACCGATTGATGTAGTGTTCAGTTTTTTTTCTGACGCATCTAATCTGGAAGTCCTGACACCACCGTGGTTAAACTTCAATATACTTACAGTTTTGCCAATAAAGATGAAGACAGGGACACAGATAAACTACAAGCTAAAATTACACGGTATTCCTGTTAAATGGCAAAGTGATATAAAAAAATGGGATCCACCAAATAAATTTGTTGATGAACAAACCAAAGGGCCTTACACAAAGTGGGTTCATACGCATGAGTTTACTGAAACACCTCATGGTATTTTGATAAAAGACAAAGTTGAATACCAAGTGCCAGGAGGATTTATTAGCAACTTTTTATATGTCCGCAATCAATTGAATCAAATATTCGATTATCGCCAAAACAAGATGCAGGAATTCTTCGAACTAAAAGACTCCTAATATCTATTTAATCTCCGTCCACGTTTCAGACCATGCCAGGCATGATGAGCTCGTTGGATGTCCATCAAATAATTCGGAGTAAGGAGACCCTAATGCAGGAATATCATTGTTAGTTATTTGAGCTTTGCTTGAAGGAATCATACAACTGTATACTCCAAGTTTTGGGGCTGTTTCTAAAAATCCAGCGCCTACTCTTAAATAAAATGGCTCGCCAATCCCATGCCAATTCATTTGTATACTTTCATTTAACGAGTCTATGCTTTCTATCCAATAGTTAATTCCATCACCGGAACTTGAAAACACAGAGTCAATTATAGGTGTTTCAGGATCACCAAATTCAGGATTTAAAGCACATTCTATTTTCCCTTGAATCCATCTGGTCATAGCAAAATTGTCAGAATATATACGTACTTCATTGTCCGTTATGTCACTTTGAAGGAACAATACGTGACCAGGGCCACCCGGGGATTTCAGTATGCGCCAGTGAGTAGCTTTGGTAGTTATCGGTCCGTCATCTTTTTGTTTTAGCCTGATAAACGAATTTTCTCCGGTCAACAATATTTCATTTAAATCAAGGTTTTTTGAAGAGTTTTGGTTTTTTGACATTTGTATTTTCCTTATTTAATAAAATTCAAAGTATTAACTTATCCGGACATATATTTTGATACCACTTTATAGTCCGATTCTGCTCCCTTTCGATCTCCTAAGGCCCATTTGCTCATAGCTCTGTTATTATATGCGTACCAATAGTCAGAATCTATTTCAATGGCTTTTGTGAACTCCGTAATCGCTGCCTCATATTCATAATTGTCTGCTAGTACCATACCACGATTATTATAAGCTTCTCGATAGTCAGGTGTAATTTCTATAGCTTGTGCGAAATCTGCTAACGCTTTTTCTTTATCCGAGGCACGCCTATAAGCTACTCCTCTGTTATTAAATACCATAGGGTTAGTCGGATCCAGTTCTATCGCTTTTGTTAAATCAGATATGGCTTCACCTAACTTGCCGGCGTCCAAGTAGTTATTGCCTCGCATAACATACGCTTTACAGTCGTTAGGGTTTGTACTAATTATTTCTGTCATCTGCAGTATGACTTTAGAATTATAGTCTCGATCGCTTATCCGGCTTTTTTTTGCATCTTCCAGTTCTTCATGCATATTAATTTTTGATCCTTTTGAGCTTGTGATTCATAAATTTTATTGACATGAACTGAGTTGACTTGTTGTTTCCAATAGTTCACTTTCAATCTGTTCTCGATTAAATATTTCTTCCCCTGAGCCCAATCTGGCTTCATAAATTTCTATGGCTTTATTTAAATCTGCACAAGCTTCAATAAACATTCTTTCGTTTGCGTAAACAACTCCACGATTTCTTAATGCAGAAGCGTAATCAGGTTTTATTTCTATTGCTCTATTAAAATCTTCAATGGAGCGTTCAACCATTCCTTCCTTGTAGTATGCAAGGGCTCGCCCATGATAGGCCAAATATAGTTCTGGTAGGATTTTAAGTACAACGTTGTAGCTGCCAATGGCCTCTTTATACATCGCTGCACCCAATAAAGATTGTGCTCTAAGGTAGTCAAACAAAACATCTTTGGCAACAGCTTGAGTATTATCTATTTCTATCGTGGGTCGAATTAACTCTTGCGTTTCTATAGTAGGTTCTCGGCTGGGTTCTGATCTCGTATCAATGTCGGTATCTTTAGTACAGCTAGCCAGTGTGAAAAGCCCTAGCAGGAGTGCAACCGAACATGCGGTAATATATTTAACTTTAAATTTAATCATATTTTTATTGTAATCCGCTCAATCGGATTCGATCATGATCTGTCGTTACAATTATAATCGGTTTAAACTTGAGTTATCTTATTTTTAAAATACAAAGTAAAACCTTTTAAATCAATAAAGGCCATCGGAGGCTCTAGATGATACGAACTGTAAATGGAAAGAAACCGAATATTCATCCTAAGGCATTTGTAAGCGAATTCGCATACGTAGCTGGTGATGTCGAGATAGGAGAGGGATCAAGTGTTTGGCCTGGCACAGTGATAAGAGGAGATTCCGGGAAAATAGTGATCGGTAAAAATACATGTATTCAAGATAATTCTGTTGTACATGGAGATAGTGACGTTCTTATAGGGGACGATGTTGTTATAGGACACAGGGTTCTATGCCATGGACGTATTGTTGGAGACAGGGTGTTATTAGGTAATGGCTGCATTGTAAATGATGGAGTTACCATTGGGTCGGATTGCATTATAGCCTCAGGCGCCATGGTTGTGGACAGAATGGAAATAAAATCAGGTTCGATAGTTTCAGGTTTGCCAGCAAGGGTAAGGCGTGAAACAACACAGAAGGATATAGATTTAATTAAAGGTTATCGTGATATATATGTTAATAACACAAAGATATATCTGGCTGAAAAATTAAATACTGAAGTAAATTAGACTCGAATCACATCTTTTCTGGTGCAGACATCCCCATCAAATTCAGGCATCTGTTTATTGTAATCCTAGTTGCTTCACATAACTTTAGGCGTGCTTTTGTTAGGTCTTGATCATTAGGCGAAATCACTTTGCAATTTTGATAATAGAGGTGGAAAGCGGACGATAAGTCTAAAGCAAAGTGGGCCAGATGATGAGGTTCAAGTCTCATGGATACTAATCGTATTATCTCGGGAAGGCCTAGTATTTTTTTTATTAGATTTAATTCATTGGGATCGTTTAATAAATTTACGTCACCATCGTCAAACTGAATGCTATTTTCCTTGGCATTTTTTAGAATGCTACATATTCTGGCATGACCATATTGAATATAATAAACAGGGTTTTCCGAAGATTGTTTCTGAGCTAATTCTATATCGAAATCTAATTGGCTATCTGCAGATCGTGAAAGAAAGAAGAATCGACAAGCATCTGAACCGACTTCGTTAATAAATTCAGAAAGTGTAATTAATTCGCCCGATCTTTTTGACATTTTCACAGAAGTAGATCCACGTTTTAGCTTAACCATTTGGGTCACAATAAACCTCAATCGACTGGGATCTATTCCGAGTGATTGAACAACTGTTTTCAACCTAGGTATATGGCCTTGGTGGTCTGCTCCCCAAATATCTACGACAAACTCGAAGTCTCTTAATGCAAATTTGTTGTAATGGTATGCAATGTCAGAAGCAAAATATGTGGGACTTCCATTACTTTTCTCTATCACATTATCTTTGTCATCTCCAAGATCAGATGATTTAAACCATAATGCGTTATCTCTTCTTTGTAGTAGATTGTTTTTTTCCAATTTACTTTTAATTTCGTCATACGTGCCATTTTCAAACAATGATTTTTCACTAAACCATTCGTCCATATGTACTCGCAGGGATTTTAGGTCTTGTTTTATTGAGGTTAGCATTAAATTAAGCCCATAGTCTTTAATACAATTTAATGCTGTTTTTTCCGACATATCTTCGATGTTATATTCTGATGAAGAAGCGATGTTTGATGCTATGTCATCAATATAATTGCCCTTATATCCGTCTTCTGAAATTTTAACTTCGATCCCTTTGCTTTTTTTATACTGAGCATAGATACTTTCGGCAAAGTTATCGATTTGTGACCCTGCATCGTTAACATAGTATTCATTTTGGACTTCGAAATTAGCTGCATTTAATATGTTTGATAAGCTGCTGCCGACAACAGCTCCCCTTGCATGGCCAATATGTAGGGGCCCAGTAGGATTTACACTGACAAACTCTATTTGTATTTTTGCTCCTCGGCCAAGTGATATGTCACCATACTCAGCACCCATTTCTATAATTCCATGAACTTGTCGTTTAACCCAAGTCGGGTCAAGATTAAAATTCAAGAATCCTGGTTTGGCAACAGAGACGGCTTCGATCGGACTTTCTATGTCTAGATATTCTTCAATAAGTTCGGCAATTTGCATTGGATTGATCTTCATAGGTTTTGATAATCGCAGAGCAATATTGCTTGAATAATCGCCATGAGTTGGATTCTGGGGATGTTCTATGGATTTGTGTGGTAATTTGCAAGCTGGTAAATGACCGGTATTCTGTGCCTTGTCTATTGCAGCTGTAATGGCATCCCAAATTTGATCTTGTACGGTCATTAAAGGATAAAGATTCGTCATTTTATTTAATATATCTCATTATTCTAGCCATTAATTTTAATTCACTTTGATATGTAATGAAGGTTCTGGGCGTGACTTTATCTCTCCTATGACCGCGTGGTCAGAGACACCGTTTAGCTTTAAATTTTCAACAAGACTGGGTAATTTATTTGGACTAACTGAAATAAGTAGACCGCCTGATGTTTGGGCGTCGCAAAGGATAAGTTTATTTTCCATACTAATATCTGATGACCATTTAACTGAATTTGCAGCCGCTTTAAAGTTTTCCTTAGTTCCTGAAGGGGCATGCCCTGCTAATGCAGATTCATAGGCATTAACCATGGTAGGTATGTTGTTCATATGTATATTTGCCATTAGTCCGCTACCTTCAGTCATTTCCATTAAATGGCCAATCAGCCCAAACCCGGTTATATCCGTACAGGCGTTAACCTTAGAGGCTCTCATCGCTTTAGCTGCTTTATCATTTAAAGTTTTCATAATGTTTATGCACTCGTTTAGTGCCTCACTTGGAAGGTCATCGAATTTTGCAGCTGTAGTTAGTATGCCAGATCCAAGTGGCTTTGTTAGTACCAACACGTCATCTGGGTTACATGAAGAAT
>MDSV01046145.1_pt1 | contig 17651 bp, 20 predicted proteins | sample 810851 | NCBI WGS metagenome assembly MDSV01 (sample SAMN05326640, study PRJNA326480) | marine metagenome | isolation source: seawater | place: Atlantic Ocean: North East | collected 2012 | reverse complement strand
GCGGCGGCAACGAGCCGCTGCACACGGTGACCGCCAAGGCGGACACCTGCATTGCTGCCGCATATGTCGCCCAGCACAACAATGACAGCCGCCGTGACGGCGGGGTCAATCCGGGCCGGCCTTTGGATGCGCCGCTTTCCACCATCACCGCTTCCGGCGCGCAACAGGGCGCGGTGGCGGCTTATTGCGCCAAGTATTTCGGCACGGGCGACGGCGCGGAGTATGGCGGTCCGTTGCATACGGTGACGACGAAAGACCGGTTCGGCCATGTCCAGGCCGCGCTCGAGGCGCCGCCCTTCACCGACGCACAGGCGGACAGGGCGCGCCAGGTGGCGGCGTTCCTGCGCAAGCACGGGTTCTGGGATGAGCGGGAATTCGTGACGCTCACGATCGGCGATGCGACCTTCGTGGTGGTCGATATCGGTATGCGCATGCTGACCCCGCGCGAACTGTTCAACGCGCAAGGCTTTCCGGCCGATTACGAGATCGATCGCGGTCCGAACGGGGAGGCCTTCACCAAATCGCAGCAGGTTTCCGCCTGCGGCAACTCCGTCTGCCCGCCCGTGGCGGCGGCGCTTGTCGCGGCCAATTGCGGGCATCTGCGGGCGGAAGCGGAACCGGTGATGATGGAGGCGGCGGAATGAGCGCGGTCATCGACGCTTTCGTTGCCGAGGCGCGCGCGATCGATCTTGCCGATTATGCGGGGCGGATCGGGCGGGTTCCGGTGCGCGGCGCGGAGTGGGTCGGGCCTTGCCCTTCAGCCGGCGGCAAGGATGGTTTTGCCGTCAACCCCGGCAAGGGCGTTTGGAACTGCCGGAAATGCGGGCAGGGCGGGCATGATGCGATATCGCTGGCCGCGCATGAGCTGGGGCACGACCTGAAGAGCCGGACGGGGTTTCTGGAGGCGTGTGCTGCGGTTCTCGACCGCGCCATACCGGATCCCGACCAGCGCGAGAGCGAGGAGGAGCGGGCGGCGCGGGAAGCGCGGATGGAGGCGGCGCGGGAGAAGGCGAAACGCCAGGCCGAGGCGCATGCCGAACAGCAGAACCGGTATCGGCAGATAGCGATCACGAAGGGGCGCGGTCTCTACTTTCATGCATCGATGGTGGCCGGATCGGCCGGGCGCGCCGTGCGGGACTATCTGCGGCTGCGCTGCGGGGCAGAGATGGATGATGCCGTGTTCGAGAATATCCGTTTCGATGACCGGCACACCTATTGGCACGACGAGGATGAATTCGGCAATCCGCTTTCCCTTCATGTCGGGCCGGCGATGATTGCGCCCTATGTCGATCTGACAGGCAGCGTGACCGGGTGCCATGAGACATGGATCGACCTTGGGAACGCGCCGAAATACCGGCCGGTGCTGGTCTGCCCGAAAGATGGCAAGCGGCTTTCCGCCAAGAAGATGCAGGGCGCGAAGAAGGGATCGGTGATACCGGTTTGCGGCGATCTTTCGGCAAGGCGGTGGGTGCTTGGTGAAGGAATCGAGAATGTCGCCGCAGTGGCCGCGCTTGAGGGTTTTCGGGCCGACACATTCTATGGCGCGGCTGGCGATATCGGCAATCTTTGCGGCCCGGCCGAGGGGCGCGAGCGGCACCCGACGCTGACCATGACCGACAAGCGCGGCCGGGTGCGGGCGGTGACCGTGCCCGGGCCGCTGCCGAAGACGGGGCTTGCGCCCGGCGAATGCCTGGACACGCCAGACCATGTCGACGACCTGGTGCTGGTCGCCGATGGCGACAGCGAGCCTTTCGAGACCGCCTTTTCCATGGCTCGGGCGGAACGGCGGTTCGAACGGCCGGGGCGGGTGGTGGCGACCGTGTGGCCACCCGAAGGGGCCGGCGACTTTTCAGAAGTGATGACGGAGGCGGATTTTGCCTGAGAACAAGAAGAAGAAGGGCGGGCTTTCGCCGGAGGCGGAGGAGGCAATTGCCAAGAGGGCGGCCGCGCGGGCGGCTTATCTGAAAAACCCGGACCCTTTGCCGGTGCTGGAGGCTGAGGAGGAGGAACCCTCCCTGAAGCTTTCGCCCGAGGAAATTCTTGAGGAATGCGCAGGCGAACCGGAAACCGACATCGGGAACGGCCGGCGCTTTGTCTGCCGCTATGGCGATCGGGCTCTTTCGGTAATCAATGTCGGCTGGCATGGATATGACGGCGCGCGGTGGAAAGAAGACCCTTCCGGTTCGATCGTTCGGGCATGGGCGCATCGCACGGCCGAATTCATCGACGACGAGGCGATCATGCTCGATTGCTCCGAAGATGAGCGAGCGGCGATCGATGCTGGGCGTCTGGCGCGGGAGCGCATGCGGGCCATGGGCAAGCCTCCGTCAACCAATGACAATGCGAGCGAGGAGCGCCTGAAGCATCTGGAGGAGCTGATTGCGGACGCTGCCGAAGCGGAGAAGGAGCGGGTGCGGCTGGGGCCGGCCAAGGCGGACTGGGTGGATGAACTTCATGAGACGCTGGCCGGGATCAAGGCGCGGATCAAGAAGGGACGGGATGCCGAGCGCGAAAAGAACAAGATGATCGACGCGACAGCCTCATGGACCGATAAGGACTATGAGGAATATGGCGCGCTGGAAAAGCACGTGGCGCGAATGCAGGCCGTGGAGGATGACAGGTCAGGACGAATGTCGTCCCGGCATAACCACGCGAAAAGCTCGTGCTCGACCAACAAGCTGAACTGCATGCTGAGCGAGGCGACGCCGTACCTTTCCAAGGAAGTCGGCGAATTCAACCGCGATCTCTATGCCATCAACTGCCGATCCGGCACACTGCGCTTCATCTGCGAGGAGATCGATGGCGCGCGGACATGGAAAGCCAGGCTTGACCGGCATGCGGCCCATGACCTGATCACAAAGCTTGCCGAGGTGACGCTTGAACGCGATGCCAGTGCGCCGGTTTTTGAACGGTTCTTCCAGCAGGTCATGCCCAATGCCGATCTGCGCGCCTATATCCAGCGCTTCATGGGTTATTGCCTTCTCGGGCAAACCAGCGAGCAATGCCTTCTGTTCTTCTATGGCGCCGGCCGCAACGGCAAATCCACATTTGTCGACCTGATGGTCGAGATCATGGGCGATTACGCCGTTTCCATGTCGATCGACAGTTTCGCGGGCGACAAGCGCCGATCTGGTGCCGAAGCGACGCCGGATCTTGCGCGGTTGCCCGGTGCGCGCCTTGTGGCGGCATCCGAGCCGGAAATGGGCGTGCAGCTTAAGGATGCCCTGATCAAGAGCCTGACGGGCGGCGAAACGATCGCGGTACGGCGGCTCAATCAGGATTTCTTCGAACTCGAGCCGCAGTTCAAGATCATTCTCTCCGGCAACCACAAGCCGGTGATCCGCGATGACAGCGACGGGATATGGCGACGGGTGAAGCTGGTGCCGTGGGACGTGCAGATACCCGAGGGCGAGGTTGACCGCGACCTGCCGCGCAAGCTGAGAGCGGAAAAGGCCGGCATCTTCGCCTGGATGGTGCGCGGCGCGCTGGACTATCTGAAACGCGGGCTTATGGAGCCGGAAGGGATATCGGCCGCGACGCGGGAATATCGCGAGGAGAACGATCCGCTCGGCGCATTCGTGCGCGGCGCTTGCATCGTGACCGGCCGGGACGAGGATACCGAGACGCCTCTGGACCTGTTCAACGCCTATCAGAAGTTCGCCAGGCGCGAAGGGCTTTCCGACTTTCGACAACCGACCTTCACAAAGCGGTTCCCCGACCAGGCACGCAAGAGCTGGGTTGGCGAGGATGGCGCGATGCACATGTTCCGAAAGGGAAAGCGCAGCGTGACGATCTATTTCGGCATCCGCGTGAAAGAGGAGTTCCGCGAGAACGGCGACCATCCGCCGCCACCCTACAGCGACGAAGACTGGCCGGGAGACCTTCCATGACGGGCAAACCCGCACCCTTTGATGATGCAGGGCGCGCATCTTCCCGCACGGGCTTCCCGCCGTCATCACGCAGAGAGACGGAAACCGGGAGGTTAGGGAGGGTGAAGCGGTGGAGGTGCGGTTTCCTTCCCTGCCAAAAGGTCTGGAAAATCAACGGGTTTGGAAGGTAGGGAAGGTAGGGAAGGTAGCCGCGATGCTACGCGTGGCGCGCGCGAGATAGAAAAGACACATGCGGCATGCGCCGCATGAACAAACACGATAGGTCGCGCGCACATGTGTAGGGTTATATTTATCCTCCCTACCTTCCCTATCCTCCCTGACTTTTAGAAAAAGGCAGTAAAAACAATGGGTGATGAAAAAGCCGCAGGGAAGGTAAGGCCTCAATTGGGGAAGCAAACATGCAAATCAGGGAAGGTAGAGCGATATGACTAGGAAGATGACGATCAGAGAGCTGCTGACCTGGGCTTTCACGGAGGAGCTTTGCAAGGCGCAGAATGAGGGCGGGCGGTTGGTGCCGGGTATGCCGAGCCCGGGCACTGTGTATGGTGATTTCGAGACGCTGGGGACGTTGATCGATCGCTCGCCGAATGCCTGGGGCGTGATCCCGACATGGTCTGAGGATGACGCGCCGCATGAGGACGCGGTGAAGCTTGGCGAGCTGGTGCGGCGGCTGGCGCGGGACGGGTTCGATATCCCTGCCGATTGGTATCCCTTCCCCGAATGGCAGGATGAGCGCGGGGTGATCCGCGCGGAAGTGGACCGTGTTCTTGAGGGCGAGCGTGCGCGGGGCGAACGGCAGACGGGGCGGCATGCCTATAACCTGATCGTCACTTGTGCAGTTTTGAAGCGCGGGCCGGACTGGCGGGTCGATCGTCCGAAGGAGCGGATGGTGATGCGGCAGGGCAAGCCGGCATGGTTCATGATGAAGCGGCAGAAGGATGCGCTTGGCCAGTATCGGTCATTCGAGACGGATGGCTATGACAGGCGGACGCATCGCCCGAAGAAGGGCGCCTATCGCAAATGGGAGCTGTCGGAGCCGTTGCGCGGCGCGATCCTCGCGCGGATCGACTGGATGGTGTGGATCGCGGCGCTGAAACTGCTGGAGCGCGAGTGCGAATACACCCTCGGTTTCGTCAACATTGCGCCGTCGCGGCTCGATCCCGCGCCGTGGGATATGCGGAGTGCGGACGAACGGCGGGCGCAAGTGATTGATAATGCTATGTAAATATCATTGCATTTTTCTCTTGATTTGCGGCAGTAAGTTGACATAGCTTGAGCACACTGAGAAAGATCAGAAATCACCCGCCAGCGGATAGCCCGCTCGGCGGGTTTCGTTTTTGCGGAATAGCCGCAGCATCACCGGACATCATGGGTCGTCTTCAGAAGCTTGCGCCGCGCATCACGTCGTCGGCGCCGCGCATCGGTTCGTCCGTTGGCGACAGTCGCTCGCACGATCGTGAGCGGGAGGCGCGGGCTCCATGGCGCAAATGGTATCGGACCGCGCGATGGGGTCGGCTTCGGCTCAAGGTCTTCGAGCGCGATCTGTTCCAGTGTCAGATGGATGGTTGCGGGCGCATCGAGGGTAACCTGTCGAAGCTCGTTTGCGACCACGTGAGGCCGCATCGCGGCGACCAGAGGCTGTTCTGGGATGATCGCAACCTGCAAACGCTCTGCAAGCCCTGCCACGACAGCCTGAAGCAGCGGCAGGAGCGGCGCGAGGGCTGACCGCTCAGGCGAGGCAGGGGGGGCAAAAAGTCTGGAGGGTCGCCCGGCCGCGAACCGGCGGCTCTCTCATTCGGAGATTTTTTTTTCGACATGACCGAGTATTTCGACCTGTTCGGCGATCCGGACACGTTTCCGTCTGGCAGGCGCGGCCGTCCGGCTCATAAGGTGACGCGGAAATCTCGTAATAAAGTCAAGATGTTACTTGCTCTTGGCTGGTCGAATGACAGGATTGCAAACGCGATCGATTGTTCATTGCCGACGCTGAAAAAGTATTATTTTTCAGAACTTAAGCAGCGAACCAGCCAGCGCGATCGTCTCGAAGCCTGGAAGTTCGAGAAGCTTTTCGAACAGGCGGAAAAAGGGAATGTCGGCGCGATGCGTGAACTTGACAAGGCGATCGAGAAGAACGACCGCATGCTGGCAGCGAAAGTCATTCGCGATGCGCAGGGCGACGAGGATGCGCCGGTTCCGGCAGAGAAGATCGGGAAGAAGGAAAAGGCCCGCCGTGAAGCCGCGCAGATTGTGGCGACCAGCGACGGCGAGGATGGCTGGGGCGGCCTTCTGAAGCCGGGATATAAGCACTGATGTCGACGATGGTAGACCGTTCCACCGCGAAAACGTGGTCGACGGCTGTTCTCGACTGGGAAAAGCGGCTTCTGGCACAGGAATCTCTGATACCGGATCTTCCGCTTTTCGATGAGCCTGCCGAAAAGGCGCTCAGGATTTTCAAACGCCTCAAGGTTCCGGACCTCGTCGGAACGCCAACGTTCGGGGAGGTCTGCGAGGAGTGGGTGTTTGACCTTGTCCGCGTGATTTTCGGCTCCTACGATCCGGAGAAACGGCGTCGGATGATCCGCGAATTCTTCGTGTTGATCCCGAAGAAGAACGGAAAATCAGCCATAGCCGCCGGCATTATCGTGACGGCCGCTATCCTGAATGAGCGACCGGAAGCGGAACTGATCCTGATCGCGCCGACGCAGAGGATTGCCGGCATCGCCTTCAAAACGGCGCTCGGCATCATCCGTCTCGACAGCACGCTGACGAAACTCTTCAAGCCTCAGAGCCATCTGAAGCAGATCACCCATCACGACACGCTTGCGGTGATCATGATCCTTTCGGCCGATGGCGATGTCATCACAGGTTCAAAGGGCACCTTCATCCTGGTCGATGAAACCCATGTTCTTGGCAGTAAGGCCAAAGCTGGAGAAATATTCGTCGAGCTTCGCGGCGGCCTGGCATCGCGAGACGAGGGGTTTCTTCTGCAAATCACGACGCAGTCGAAGACGCCGCCGACAGGACAGTTCGAGCGAGAGCTGCAGCAGGCGCGCGACGTTCGCGACGGCAAGCTCGACCTGCCGTTGCTCGCAGTTCTTTACGAGCTTCCGAAGAAACTGCAGGAAGACGAGACCTGGAAAGACGAAAGCGTCTGGCCGCTGGTCAACCCGAACCTCGATCGGTCGGTTTCGCTCGAATATCTGCGCGATGAAATGCGCAAGGCCGAGCGCGAGGGCGCCGATGCCATGGCGTTGTTCGCATCGCAGCACCTCAATGTGCAGGTCGGCGTCGGTCTCGGGACCGGGGCTTGGGCCGGCGCTGAATACTGGCTGCAGGCGAAGCGTGACATCTCGCTTGATGACATCATCGAAACTTCCGACGTTTGTGTTGTCGGCGTTGATGGCGGCGGCCTCGACGACCTTCTCGGTCTCGCCGTCCTCGGTCGTCACGCCGAAAGCAAGGTCTGGCAGCACTGGGGCAAGGCCTGGGCGGACAGGGATGTCCTGAAGCTGCGCAAGAGCATTGCGCCCGAGTTGCAAAAGCTTGTCGATGCCGGCGAACTGACGCTGGTCGACAACCTCGAGGAAGAGGCGAACACCGAGATCGTCGATATTTGCGTTCAGCTTCGCGAGGCCGGAAAGCTTCCGGAGCAGCGCGCGATCGGCATGGACCCCGAGGGCGTTGCCAGCATCATCGACGCGCTGATCGATGCCGGTTTCGAGATCGACGATATCGAAGCCGTCTCGCAGGGCTATCGCCTGAACGCGGCGATCAAATCCGTGCCGGTCAAGCTGAAAAACAGGTCATTCGTTCATTGCGGCCAGCGGATCATGACGTTTTGCGTCGGAAACGCCAAGGTCGAAAAGCGCGGCAATGCCGTGATCGTCACCAAAGCGCAGAGCGGTACGGCGAAGATCGATCCGCTCATGGCGCTGTTCAATACCGTCATGATCATGAGCCGCAATCCCGTCGCGTCGGCAAACGGCAAATCTTTCTGGGAAGACGATAATGAAGCTGCCTAATCCGCTGCGTCGACTGTTCGGAGCGGAAAAGAAAATGACGTCGCTCGATCTTTTCCGCGAGGTCTATGGCGGAAGGGCTTCGAAGGCCGGTGTCAAGGTCAATGTCGAAACCGCCATGGGCGTGACGACCGCTCTGGCCTGCGGCCGGGTTATCGCCGATGGCATCGCACAGGTCCCGTTCAGGCTCTATCGTGAGACGGAGGCAGGCAAGGAAAAAGCAATCGATCATCCTCTGTATCGACTGCTTTACCGTCGACCGAACAATTGGCAGAGCGCGTTCGAGTTTCGGGAAACCCTTGCCCTTCATCTGGTTTTCACCGGTAACGCGTTTGTCTTCGTGAACCGTGTCGGTCGCGACCGCAAGATCCGCGAGCTCGTTCTGATCGAACCTGAAAGGGTTAAGGTCAAGAAGGATGACTTCGACCGGTTCACCTATGAGGTTTCTGCCGACAAGGGCGACACACAGGTATTTCCCGCGGAGGCGATCTGGCACCTTCGCGGACCGTCCTGGAACGGATGGCAGGGCATGGAGGTCATTAAGCTGGCGCGGGATGCTCTCGGTCTCTCCATCCAGCTTGAGCAAAACCAGGCCGAGTTCGGCAAGTCCGGCGCAAAGGTCGGCGGGCTTCTGAGCGTGAAGGACACGCTGAACAAAGAACAGTACGAGTTCCTCGCCTCATGGCTGGAGGAATACGAGATCGGCGGGAAGCGGTACAACAAGCCGATGATCCTCGATCGCGGCGCGGAATTCATGTCTACAAGCATGTCGGGCGTCGATCAGCAATTGATTGAGACCAGAAAGCATCAGGTCGAGGAGGTCTGCCGGGCATTCCGCGTCATGCCGATCATGGTCGGGTTTACGGACAAGACGGCTACCTATGCAAGCTCGGAACAGATGTTTCTCGCCCATGTCGTTCACACGCTTTCGCCCTGGTATGAGCGGATCGAGCAGAGCGCCGACAACAACCTTCTGTCTGAGGATGAAATCCGAGCCGGATACTACACCAAATTCTCTCCCAACGCTCTGATGCGTGGCGCCGCCAAAGACAGGGCTGAATATTATTCCCGCGGGCTTGGCTCCGGAGGGGTGAAGGGCTGGCTAACTCAGAACGACGTTCGCGAGATGGAAGAGATGAACCGCAGTGACGATCCCGACGCGGATCGCCTTCCGCAGCCTTCGAACGTCACGAACCCAGCAGATCAAGGAACAGGTGGGCAAAATGCATAACCGTTCAATCATCGAGACGGAATTCAAATTTTCCGATGGTGATCAGCCGGGAACCTTCGAAGGCTACGGCTCGATCTTCGGTAATGTCGACAGCCATGGCGATGTCGTCGTCAAAGGCGCCTTCCGGGATACGCTTCGCGACTGGAAGAACAAGGGAAAGCTGCCGAAGATGCTGCTGCAGCACGGCATGGGGTTTTCCAATTCCGACCTGCTGCCGATCGGCAAATGGGATCACATGGAGGAGGACGAGAAGGGCCTCTTCGTCCGCGGACATCTCTTCGGCATGCAGTCGGAGACCGGACAGCGTGTGTACGAGGCCATGAAGGCCGGCGAGCTTGATCAGATGTCGATCGGCTACAAGGCTCTGGATTTCTCCCTCGGCAAGAAGCCCAGCGAGCCATATCGCACTCTGAAAAAGGTCGACCTGTGGGAGGTGTCCGTTGTGACGTTTGCCTCCAATCAGCTTGCGAGCATCAGCTCCGTCAAGTCGGAAGCAGGCGAAATGACCATTCGTGAGATGGAACGCGCGCTGTGCAACGGGACGTTGCCTCCGCTTTCCCGGACTGAAGCCAAGGCGCTTGTCGCCGGGGGCTTCAAAACCATGAAATCCGAGCGGGATGCTCCGGACGATGGTGATGAACTGGCGGAATTCATCCGCCGCAACATCAATATCCTGAAAACTTAGGAGCATCCTCATGGATATGAGCGAAATCAAGTCCCTGATCGAGAAGCAGGGCGAGGCATTCGAGTCCTTCAAGAACTCGACCGCCATGGAACTGGTCGAGCTGAAGAAGAAGGGCGTCGTCGATCCGCTCACGGCAGAGCGCATTGAAAAGATCGAGAAGTCCCTCGACGCGGCGGTCGAGGGCAAGGCGGCGATTGAGGCTGCAATCGAGGCCGAGCGCAAGGAGCGCGAGGATTTCGAGGCCCGGATCAATCGCCACGGCATCAAGGCCGACAACGAGGACCAGGCGAAGCGCGAGCTTGAACTCAAGGAATTCAACGGCATTCTTTCGGCTCATAGCGCCGACCGCAAGCGCGGCAATTTCGACCCGCTCGATGAAGACGGCTATGTCGCCTACAAGGCCGCCCGCGAGAAGGAAATTCGTTACGGGCGCGACGCGCTTGACACCCAAGAGATCAAGGCGCTTTCCGTCGGATTTGACGCGGATGGCGGCTATTTCGTGACGCCGGATACAGGCGGCCGGATTGTCCGCAAGGTCTATGAAAGCTCGCCGATGCGTCAGGTCGCCAATGTCCAGACGATTTCCTCCGACAAGTTGGAGGGCCTCGAGGACCTGGCCGAGGCCGGCGCGAAGTATGCCGATGAAAAGGCAACCTCTGGCGACACGAAAACGCCTGATATCGGCAAGTGGGAAATCCCCGTCTTCTGGATCGACACCGAGCCGAAGGCGACCCAGCAGATACTCGATGACTCTTCGGTCGACATCGAAGCCTGGTTGACCGGCAAGGTCTCCAGTCGCTTCGCCCGGTTCGAAAACGCCGAGTTCGTGGCGGGAAAGAAGGGCAAGATCAGGGGTATGACCTCCTATCCGACGGCCGCAGACGATGGTTCGGGTGTAGACTGGGGCAAGATCGGTCATGTCGTTTCCGGCGCGAACGGTGCGTTTGCCGGATCGAACCCGGCTGACAAGATTTTCGATCTGATCGGTCTCGTGAAGAACGAATATCTGTTGGGCGCCGGTTTCATGACCGCGCGCAAGGTCATCACGACGATCCGCAAGTTCAAGGATGGCAACGGAAACTACATGTGGCAGCCGTCGCTGGTCGCCGGACAACCGGAACAGCTTGCCGGCTATCCGGTTACCCGCGCGGAGGATATGCCGAAGCTTGAGGCAGGATCCCTGTCGCTGGCTTTCGGCAATTTCTCTGAAGCCTATCAGATCGTTGACCGTCAGGGCATCCGTGTTCTGCGCGATGCTTATACCGCCAAGCCCTACGTGAAGTTCTACACCACGAAGCGGACGGGCGGCGGTGTCATCAACTTCGAAGCCATCAAGTTCATGAAGTTCAGCAACTAACTGGCTGAGCGCTCAGCCGGGCCGACCGGCCCGGCATTCTCCAATCCAGACACGTGAAGGAAAATTGCGATGCACAGCATTTCCGAAAACTTCATGACGGCGGTGGTCAAAGCCGCGATCGCGGCCGGTTCTTCCATCGATGAGAATTCGGCGATCATCGACATGGCCGATTACGAGAGCGTGATGTTCATCACCCCGATCGTCACCAGCGCTCTCACCGGGGTCGCCACACTCACGATCGAGCAGAGCGACGAAAACTCCGATACCGCAATGACGGCGATCGATGGCGCGGTCGCAACGGCAACAGCCTCGAGTAACGGCAGCCTGAACGACAAGGTTCTCAAGGTCGAAATCCGCAATCCGTCGAAACGCTACGTTCAGGCGGTGCTGACATCGGCGACCGCGAACATCGCCTATGGTCAGACCATCGCGATCCTGCGTCCGCGCCGGGTGCCGATTACGGACGGAGCCGACGTCGCAGCAGCGGCTTACGTTTCGCCTTAAGTTCTGGCCAATTTCCGGGCTGCTTGCGCGGCCCGGGTTTCATTTTCCGGGAGCATCATCGTGTATCTTACGCCGAAACGGATCGTGGAGCCTAGCGCTCGCATCCTTACGCTCGATGAGGTCAAAGCGCATCTTGCTGTTGATTTCGATGACGATGATGATCTCATTTCGGCCTATATCCTCGCTGTTGAAGAACACCTTGACGGCTATGGCGGCATCCTCGGGCGATGCCTGATCAATCAGGAATGGGAGCAGTATTTCTCGTTCTGGACCGGCGCGCGCATGATCCTGTGCTTTCCGGATGTCTCGGCTGCCAGCGTGACCTATTTTGACCAGGATAATGTGTCGCGGACCCTGTCGGCAGATCAGTACATTCTGCTGAACTCGGCGCGTGGGGCATATCTTCAGTTTCTCGACAGCTTCACCGTTCCGTCGCTCTATTGCCGCGACGATACGATCACCGTGCGGTTCACGGCCGGATACGGCGCTCAGCCGGACAGCGTGCCGGCGGAAATCAGGCAGGCGGCGAAGATGATCGTCGCGGCCTGGTACAAGGTGCGCGCGGAGGTGTCCCACGCGGCGCTTTCCGAATTGCCGGACTCTATCGCCGTTCGCGCGTTGCTGAGCAAGCGCCGGCGCATCGGCCTTTAAGGGGAAAATCATGGGTTTCAATCGAGATGAATACGGCGCCGGGCTGATGACGTTCGGGCGCAAGGGCGGCGCTATCGACGTTTCCAGCAGCGATGCCGAACTTGGGGAAAGCGTCAAGGCCGTGGTCGTTACCGCTGAGGGCACTGTCAGCTACCGCCCCTGCGGCGAGGCCGACGGGACGATCGATTTCGGCAGTCTGCCGGTCGGTTATGTGCTGCCGCATATTCCCGGCGTGATCTTTACGAGCGGGACGACTGCGGAGCTGGCGACGGTGGAGGACTGAGCGTGGTCTGGGTTGTGTTCAGCGAGCCGTATCGATGGGTTCCGCCGCAGCGGAAATCCGTCACGCTGAAGCATCAGCCCGGTATCGCGATCAATGTGACGCGTGATTGCGCGCGGGCGGCGATCCGGGCTGGCAAGGCCGAGAAGGCGGAAAAGGTCAATGGCAATACCGGAAAGTGATGGCGGCGGGCTGCGCTTCCGGCTGCATTTCCAGAAGCGCGGCGCGATCGATGATGGCTTCGGCAACGAGGTTGCTGGTCCATACGCGACCGTCTTCACTCAGCGCGCGAAGATGATTGCCCGGATGGGCACGGAAACCGTGATGGCTTCGCGGCTGCAGGGCGTCCAGCCTTATACCGTTCGCATCCGCTACAGCGCGCAGGCCGCCGCAGTGACGGCAGACTGGCGTATCGTTGACGCGCGCAATGACCGGGTGTTCGCGATCAAGGCGCCGCCGGTCAATGTCGATGGGGAAAACCGCTGGATTGAAATCCTGGCGGCCGAGGGTGAGCCCAACTAATGGCCCGTCGTTCGACGATCCTTAACCGCGCGCGGCTCCAGCGCAAGCTCGACCGGTTGCCGGCGACGGCGAAGTCGGCGATCAAGGGCGCGATGGCCGAGGCGGCCGACGATATCGTCCGGATGATGAAATCCCTCGTGCCGGAGGATAGCGGCGCGCTGAAGGAAAGCATCGGCTGGACATGGGGCAAGGATGTTCCGAAGGGCGCGGTGATCGCCGCCGTGGTGAAATCGGCGCTCGGCAATGATCTCACGATCACGGTCTATGCCGGCAGTGACGAAGCATTCTGGGCGCGGTGGGTTGAATTCGGGACCGTGAAGATGCCGGCGCAACCGTATTTCTACGTGTCCTATCGCGCGAACCGGAAGGCGGCGAAACGCAAGATCAGAAAGGCGACGCGGGACGCAGCCCGGAAGGTCGCGAAAGGCGGCTGAGATGGACGCGGGCTATGAACTCTATGTGGCGATCATCGCCAGGCTGAAGGCGGCAGCATCTGTTTCGGCGTTTGTCGGCAACCGGGTTTATGACCGGGTTCCTTCCGATCCGAAACCCTCTTCGCCGTATATCTCGATGGGGCCTAGCGATGCGACGCAGGATGATGCGGAATGCATTGCCGGTCAGGATATCGCCTTTCAGATCGATATATGGTCCTGGGGCGCTGGCGAGGCCTTCGGATCGGCGGAAGTCCGCAAGATTTCGGGCGCCGTGCGCGATGATCTGCACGAGGCTCCCATCGTGCTTTCGAACAATGCCCTGGTGATGATCGAGCATCGGGTCACCCGCGTGATGCGCGATCCCGATGGCGTCACCAACCACGCCGCCATGTCGTTTTCGGCTTTCATCGAAACCTGATCAACCGCTGCTGTCGGCAGCACAACCATGGAGATGTCCAATGGCACCCCCCGTAACAGCGCGCTTCGGAAAGATGCTCATCAAGCTCGGCGATGGCGCGACGCCGACCGAGGTTTTCGCCGCGCCCTGCGGTTTGACTTCGAAGTCCATCACCTTTTCGAAGAACCTGTCCGAGGTCGATCTCCCGGATTGCAACGATCCGGATGCCGCGACCTGGCTTGGCCGCGACGTGCAGAACCTCTCGGCCTCGGTCTCCGGCGACGGCGTCCTTCCCGCCGATGCGGTCGAGACATGGTGGAACGCCTTCAAGGCGGTAGAGTCCATCAACGTCGAAATCTCCATCGAATATTCCACCGGCACGATGCTCTGGGAAGGTGCGGTGCACCTCGAAAGCTTCGAGCCCAGCGCCGAAAAGGGTGGTCGCGTTCAGGCCTCGATCTCGATGCAGAGCGACGGCGCTCTGACCGGAACCTGGACGGCGGCGACCTGATGCGTGATGCCAGGATCGGGCAGCCCTTTGCCGATGGCGAGTATAGTTTTCGTCTTGGCTGGGGCGAGATTGTCGAGCTTCAGGAGAAGGTCGATTGCGGGCCGTTCGCACTGCTTGACCGGATCAATTCCGGACAATGGCTGGTCGGCGACCTTTCCGAAACGATCCGCCTCGGCCTGATCGGCGGCGGGCTGAAGCCGACGGATGCCAAGAAGCTTGTCGATCGCTATGTCACCGATCGCCCCCCTCTGGAAAACCTCGAGCTTGCGCGCGCCATACTGATGGCCGGGCTTGTCGGCGCGCCGGATGAAGCGCCGGGGGAGCCCGAAGCGCCAGCCGCAGAGACGCCATAGACGACCTTCCGCGCGGTAAAATCCGCGTTGGAAAAATATACGCGGCTGGCGCCGTAATGGGCTTCACCCCCCAGCAGGTCAACGCAATGTCGATGTTCCAATTTCAGGCGGCGATCGATGGATACGTCGAGGCGCACAGCTCCGATGATGGGGCCGGGAAGCTCAGCGAAAACGACGTCGACGAAATCTGGGATTGGATGCAGGACAGGATCTAGTCCCTGCTGGAATACTCTCTTCCGATCAGCATGAGCGGCAGGGCGGCGATCGCAAGAAAGGCGCCTATGCCCATCAACACCATGTCGAGCGTGCCGGGGCCATAGGCATTGCCGGTCATCCGGTAGATTCCTGTCAGGAAGATCGCCGGCCCGACAAAACAGCATACGACCCCCAAAATGCCGTGTCCGGTAAAATACTGGGTGGTTTTCATGAATTCCCTCCGTGATCAGAAAGTAGCCTCGTGCCCGCAACCGATCTTGAAAAATTGGTCGTGCAACTCTCGGCCGATGTCAAGGCCTATGAGCGCAACCTTGCCAAGGCGTCCGGCGTCACGACGCGCGAGCTGCGCAAGATCGATCGGCGCGTTGCCGAGATGGATCGCCGGCTCGCGAATTTCGGGCGCAATGCCTTTCGTGGCTTGCTGCTTTCGACAACCGCGCTCGGCTCGGCACTGTCCATCCGTGAGGTGCAGCAATATGCCGATGCCTGGACCGGCGCGAAGAACGCGCTTGCGGTCGCTGGCGTTGTCGGCCGGAACCAGGTCGAGGTGCTGGACGCGCTATATGCATCGGCGCAAAAGAATGCGACGCCGATCACGGCGCTGACAGGCCTTTTCGGAAAGGCGGCGCAGGCGAACGACAATTTGCAGCAATCGCAGGAGCGTTTGTTGCAGTTCACCGACGGCATTGCCGTCGCACTGCGGGTCGAGGGCAAGTCGGCGCAAGAGGCGTCTGGCGCGCTCACGCAGCTCGGTCAGCTTCTCGGGTCCGCGCGCGTCCAGGCTGAGGAATTCAATTCGATCAATGAGGGGGCTCGCCCGATCCTGATCGCTGTCGCCAACGGGCTCGATGCCGCCGGCGGCTCCGTCTCCAAGCTCAAACAGCTTGTCAATGAGGGCGAGGTTTCCGGCCGGCAGTTCTTCGATGCATTCATGCGCGGTTTCCCCGTGGTCGAGCGGATGGCGGCGAACGCGACGCAAACGATCGAGCAGGGATACACCAAAGTCGAAAATGCGTTCACGCGCTATATCGGACAGACGGATGAAAGCCTTAGCGCGTCGCAACGCCTTGTTGCCGGGCTCAATGCGCTTGCCGACAACTTCGACGAAGTGGCGGATGTCTCGCTGAAGCTTGCGGCCGTGCTTGCAGCCGGCCTTCTCGGTCGCGGCATCGCCGTAATGATCGCGACGCTGCCGGAAGCGGTGATCGCCGTTCGCGCGCTGACGGCCGCAATGAAGTCCGGAACCGTGGCCGCTGGTCTGTTCCGCGCCAGCCTTGGACCGATCGGCCTCATCGTTGGCATTGCTGCCGGCGCCGCTGTTGCCTTCGGTGATTTCGGCAGCGCGGTGGACGATGCCACGCAGGCTCTTGCCGACCAGGCCGGTTCGGCGGACCATGTCACCAGCATGATCGCCGACGTGCAGAAGGCGCAGGATGCCTATCGGGCGGCGATCCGGCAGACGGCGGATGCGCAGACGACCGCCACCAGCAGCATTGTGGCCGATACGAAGCGCGAATTCGAGGCCAAGAAGTCGCTGCTCGAGCTTGAACTGAAGCGGCAGCGCGCCCTTATCGCCACACAGCAGTCCGCGATCGCCGAGAAGGGCAAGGATCTTCGCGCCGATGTCGGCGGCCAGGTTTTCACCAATAACGACTACATCGCGCGAGGCTATGGCGATCGGCGGAATGGTCCCTATGTCCGTCTCCCGGACGATTTCACTGCCCTTGAGAAGACGCAGAAGGCGATCGAGCAAAGCCCGGCCTTCGATGACCTCAAGAAGCTTCGCGCTGAATTGACGCTTACGGAGATGACGGCGAACAAGCTTGATGAGGCCCTGTCCACGACCTTCGCCGATCCGGGCGGCGGTAGTGGCGGCGGATCGGATAGCGGCGGCGACGGATCGGATAAGGACAAGAAGAAGTCCGGAGGAAGGGACCGGATATCCGACTATGAGCGGTTGAAGATACGCATTGCCGAGACGACATCGGCGCTGGCCGCCGAAGCGGATGCGCAAGGCCGGCTGAACCCCTTCGTCGAGGATTATGGGTTTGCCCTGCGGAAAGCGCAGGCCGAGCACGATCTTTTGACGGCAGCGCAGAAATCCGGCCTGGAAGTCACCGACGCGTTGCGCCAGTCAGTCGCCACGCTCGCGGATGCCTATGCCACTGCATCGGTAGCGACCGATCGCGCGGCCGAGGCTAATGACAAGCTCAGGCAATCCGCCGACGATGTGCGTGCCACCTCCAAGGATGCCATGGGTGGGTTCATTTCCGACCTGGTCGCCGGCACTTCCGCTGCAGACGCGCTGGGGAACGCACTAGGTCGGATTGGCGACAGGCTGCTGGATTTGTCGCTGGATACGCTGTTCGGGACGGGGCCCGGCATTGGCGGGTTCTTCACCGCGCTTTCCGGGCTTGGCGGCGGGGTTCGGCTGGCGGCTGGCGGCCGCGTGTCAGGTCCGGGCGGGCCGCGCGGGGACAAAATTCCGGCGCAGCTTTCCGACGGGGAATATGTCGTCAATGCGCGCGCGACGCGGGACAACTTGCCGCTTCTGGAGGCGATCAACAGCGGCAAGGCCATGATGCTCGCCGCCGGCGGGCT
>MDSV01165165.1_pt1 | contig 17653 bp, 19 predicted proteins | sample 810851 | NCBI WGS metagenome assembly MDSV01 (sample SAMN05326640, study PRJNA326480) | marine metagenome | isolation source: seawater | place: Atlantic Ocean: North East | collected 2012 | reverse complement strand
TATTTAGATTATGTTCAAAATTTGAACATAATTAATTTATAATATAACAATATGCGTGAAAAAAAACCAAATAGTGATGATTTTTTACAAATTTTAAGATTTTTAGATAAAGTACCAAATAGTTCACAAAGAGGCATAGCTAAAAGTTTAGGTTTTAGCTTAGGAAAAATAAATTATACTTTAAAAGCTCTTAGAGAAAAGGGCTATATAAAACTTAACAATTTTAAAAGAAATAAGAACAAATCAAATTATTTATACATCCTAACCCCGAATGGAATTTTTCTTAAATCGAAACTTGCATATAAATTTATGAAAATAAAATTTCAAGAATACGAAGAACTAAAAAAAGAATTAGAAAATCAGCATGAAAATAAATAAAGATGATGTCATATCAATAATATTAGCTAGAGGTGGCTCGCAGGGTCTAAAAAATAAAAATTTAAGAAACCTTAATGGAAAACCACTTATTTATTATCCAATAAATGCTACATTAAAATCAAAACATGTGGGCCATGTAGTTGTTTCCACTGACTCTATTAAGATAGCATCAGTTGCTAAGAAATTTGGCGCAAAAGTTCCATTTATTAGACCAAAAAAATTATCAGGTCCATTGGCTACAACTGAAAAAACCTTACAACATGAATTAATTAATTACGAAAAATTAATAGGCAAAAAATTTAAGATTTGTGTGTTTTTGACTGCTACAGATATTTTCAGGAAAGTATATTGGATTGACAAATGTGTTGAATACCTTAACAAAAATAAAAAAATAGAAAGTGTATTTTTTGGGTATAAAACTTCAAAAAATTATTGGGAATATAAAAATGGAAAATGGATAAGACTAAAAAAATGGATGAGAGTTTATTCATCGAGACAAATTAGAAAAACTATTGTAAGAGAAGATACAGGTTTAGCATGCGCTAGTAGATCCGAATTGTGGAGAAAAGGTAAAAGGATTGGTGATAAAGTAAAAATATTTACAAATGATGATGGCTTTACACACATTGATATTCACACAATTGAAGATTTAAAATTAGCAGAAGCTGCTTTAAAAATAAGAAATAAAAAATGAAAAAAGTTTCAATTATTATAAGAACAAAAAATGAAGAAAGATGGATTCTTTCTTGTTTAGAAAAAATTTTTAATCAATCATATTCAAATTTAGAAGTAATAATCGTAGATAATTATTCTAATGACAAAACAATAAAAAAAATAAATAAATTTCCAGTTAAAATTTTAAAGATTAAAAAATTTCTACCTGGACAAGCTATTAATTTAGGTATCAAAAAAAGTAAAGGAGATATCATAGTTTGTTTATCAGCTCATTGTTTACCAGTTGATAAAAATTGGCTTTCTAATCTTATTAAACCTTTGAGAAATAAAAATATAGCTGGTGTATATGGAAGACAGCAACCAATGTCATACTCATCAGTATTAGATAAAAGAGATTTAATTACAATATTTGGATTAGATAAAAAAATTCAATCAAAAGATCCATTTTTTCACAATGCAAATAGTGCATTCAGAAGGGATGTATGGAAAAAATTTCCATTTGATGAAGAAGCCACAAACATTGAGGATCGTATCTGGGGTAAAAAAGTTATCTCCAAAGGATATAAAATTTTTTATGAACCAAAAGCAAGTGTTTTTCACTGGCATGGAGTACATCAAAATTTAGACCCTATAAGAGCATCAAATGTTGTTGGAATTATTGAAAATTTAGATCAAAATCTTTACTCAAGTGATCCTCAAAAAGTAGAAAACTTGAATATTGCTGCAATAATTCCTGTAAAAGGAAAGAATATTAAAGTTAAAGGCTCAGACATACTAAAATTTACGATAGAAAATTTAAAAAAAACTTCATTGATTAATAAAATTTATCTTACAACTGACTCGCCTATAACATCAAAACTGGCAAAAAAATATGATATAGAACTAATAAAAAGAAAAGAAAATATTTCAAATAAATCAACAGATATTGTGAATGTATGCAAATATGCTTTAGATGAAATAGAAAAAAGATCAGATTTTCCTGATCTTTTAGTCATATTAACTGAACAATATCCTTTCAGAGAAGAAGACTTATTTACCAACATGATTGGAAAACTAGTAAAAAAAGGCTTAGATATTTCTATAGCTTCTAAAAAAATAAGTGGAGGTGTATGGTTAAGAGACAAATTTGGATCTAATGAAATGATAATAGATGGAATTATACCAAACAGAAAAAGAAACAAAACTGCTCTAAGAAGCTCAATAGGTTTAGGTTGTGTTGTTAGACCTAAAAATCTAAGAGAATTAAATTTATACAATGGAAAAATAGATTTTTATGAAGTAAAAGATCCAGTAACGTTGATTAGTGTAAGAGAAAATTCTGTAAATAGATTAACTCAAAAATTTTTAAATATATTTAAATAATGAAAAAAAAAATTAAAATTGCATTAATTGGATGTGGAAGAGTGGCTGACCATTATGCTAAAATTTTTCAAAAAAAGGTTGATAAAAAACTATTTAATATCATTGCTGTCTGCGACTCTAATAAAAAAAATTTAATCAAATTTTCTAATACCTTTAAATGTAAAGGTTACTTAAATTATAATGATTTATTGAATAATGATTTAATCGATTTAGCAATTGTACTTACTCCATCTGGTACACATTACAAAATTGTAAAAAAATTTTTAAAAGCAAAAATAAATGTTTTGTGCGAAAAGCCATTAACTTTATTACCAAAAGAAAATATTGATTTATCAAAGTTAGCTAATAAAAATAAAGTAATCCTTTCTGTTGCATTTCAAAATAGACTTAACCCTGCGGTAGTTTTTCTTAAAAATTACATAGATAAAAAAAAATTTGGCAAAATAGTGAAAGCTTCAGTAAGTTTGCTATGGTGCAGATATCAAAATTATTATAATGATGATTGGCATGGTACATGGAAAATGGATGGCGGTGTTATCAATCAACAAGCTATTCATTATATTGATATACTTAGATGGTTATTTGGTCCAATCGAAGAGGTGTTCTGTTATATGAGTAACAGAATAAATAAGCTTGAAGCTGAAGATACAGCTGTAGCAACCTTAAAATTCAAGAATGGTTCTTTGGGAACAATAGAGGCAACTACAGCAGCAAGACCTGTTGATATTCATGCATCTTTATCACTTGTGGGTTCAAAAGGAACTATAGTTTTAAGTGGTCTAGCATTAAACAAAATAACAAAAATGATTGGATTTAAGAATTCGAAAAATATTATTAGAAAATATTCTGAAAATATTGATACTGGTTATGGAAAAAGTCACTTTAGGTTAATTAATCAAATTTTGAAAGATATTATAAAACGTAAAAAGACATCAATAATTACAGCTGAAGAGAGCTACGAAACAAATACACTTATCCACGCGATGTATAGTAGTCATGAACAAAAAAAAGCTATCAAATTAAACACAAATCCAGTATCAAAAAGATTGGGTAAATAATGGACAATAAATTTCCAGGCAAAGATATATCTATTCAAGATTTAAAATCAAAGTTTCCATTAACGGCAAAAAAAAATAAAAATCATAAATCAATATTTAAGATTGCTGGAGTAGAATTTGGTGGTAAAAAAATACCAATTTTTGCTGGGCCAAATATGGTGGAGTCTAAAAACTTAATATTAGATGTGGCTAAGAATATAAAAAAAAACAATTGTCATTTTTTAAGAGGTGGAGCATTTAAGCCTCTGACATTTCCTTATAGAAGTAAAAATTATAATGAAACAAGAGAAAAAGGCATAGAATGGTTAGCTGAAGCCAAAGAAAAATACAAAATTCCAATCATCACTGAAGTTATGGAAGAAAAATATATTTCTTTAGTTTCAGAGGTTGCGGATATTTTGCAGATAGGATCTAGAAATATGCAAAATTATCCATTTCTTACAGCTTGTGCAAAAACAAATAAACCTATTATGCTCAAAAGACATTATGGTTCATCATTGAGAGATTGGTTGGGTGCTGCAGAGTACATTTTAAAAGAAGGAAATAAAAAACTCATACTTTGTGAACGAGGAGTTGTTGTTCCTCATACACATAGAGAAACTTCTCGTTTTTTATTAGACCTTCAAGTTGTTCCAGCAGCAAAAGAAATAACACATTTACCAATAATAGTTGATCCTTCCCACGCAACATTTTGGAGACCATGGGTTAAATCTATGGCATTATCAGGTATCGCAGCAGGCGCGGATGGTATTATGATCGAAGTACATCCTAATCCCAAAAAGGCTCTTGTTGATCCTCTTCAACCAATTGATTATAGGGAACTAAAAAATCTGATGATATTAATGAATAAAGTTGCAAAATCTGCATGGGGCAGAAAAGTTTATTAAATCAAGATGAATAAAAAATACACAGCAATTTTAGGATTAAAACCATCTCAAGGCGCGCGTTCACCAAAACTCTGGAATAAAGTATATAAAAAAATCTCCTCTGTTGAGAGGATGATACCAATTGATATACCTCAAAAAAATTTTAAGAAAAAATTTAACAGTTTAAAAAAAGATAAAAACTTTTTAGGTGGAGCTGTAACTGTTCCTTATAAAGAAGCATGCTTTAAGCTACTCAAAACAATAAAGGATAAAAGAATTCTTCAAATAGGTGCTGTTAACTGTCTTTATAGAAATGAAAAAGGTAAACTTGTCGGAACAAATACTGATGGAGAAGCTGCATTAGAAGTTTTTAATAATGAAATTAAAAAAAAAAAAATAAAAAAATTAAAAACGATAGCAATTTTAGGATATGGAGGTGTGGGTAAAGCTATTGTAGCCTATTTTTCTAGTTATTATAAAAACAGTTCAATTTTAGTTTTCACAAGATATAAAAAAACTAGAAATTTTAAAAACGTGAGTTTTATAAATTTAAAAAATTTTAATAATTATATAAATGATATTACTGCTTTAATTAATTGTACATCTGTAGGGTTTATGAATAACAAATCTTTATTAATTGAGTCACAAATTTCATCACTAAATAAATGCTCAGTAATCTACGATGTAATATATCAACCAAAAGTAACTAAATTAATGTCTTATGCAAAAAAAAATAAAATTTTTACTTTCAATGGTCTAAAAATGAATTTAGAGCAAGCTGTTTTAGCATTTAAAATTACAAATAATGTTAAAGTTACCTCAAAAAAGATAAGAGAAATAATGAAAAAGTGAATAAAAAGTTCAATTCATTATTAATTATTAGAAAATCTTCATCTGAAATTGATTACATTATACCTGTGTTAAATGAATTAAAATCAAAAGTAAATTTTTATACTCTTTTCTTAAATGAAAACTCTTTTTTAAGCTTAAAAAATAGCAAATTTTTATATAAAGAGTGGAAAAAAACTACCAAAAATTTTTATATACAAAAAAAAACTGATAGAATATTTTTTAAAATTTTAAGAAAATTATTTGGAAAATTTTCTAATTCATTAAATAATTATTTTACTAACAAAATTCATGACATTAGTTATCTTAAATCAAAAATAAAATTTGGGAATTCAAATAAATTTCATTTCATACTTAATGAGTTTCAGAAAACTTCTCATTGGGCAAACTCATTAATAACAAATGACCCCAAAACTAAGTTATTTTTATTTCCCCATACAACACATATTTATATGTACAAAGAAAAAATATTAAAGAAATTACAAAAAAGAAATGAATTAAAATACTGTGATGCTGTTTTTTTAGGTTGTAAACAAGACATAAAGTTATGGAAAAATAAAATTGATGAAGATAAGATATTCATAACAGGACATCCAAAATACGACAAAAATTGGCAAAGCAAATTTAAAGAAAAAAATTTAAATAATAAGAAAAAAATTATCTTTTCTATAAAAAATATAATTGATCAATCTTCTAAAAAACTCACTGCAAAATATTTGGAAAATCTATATAAAATTTGTAGAAAAAATAATTTTTTTTTAATTGTTAAACTTCCACCATTCCCACAAACAGAAATTAATTCTATTATTAAAGTTTTTAAAAAAAAAGCTGATCAAAAATATTATAAAATTTATAATAATAACATTTTTAATATATTATCTAATTCAAGTCTAAATATTAATTTTAATCAATCTGCAACTACTTTAGATGCATTATCTTTTGATGTTCCAACTATTCAATTACCTGCTGTTAGTAAAATTAAAAATAAATTTGGAAGTAATAAATCTATTTATGTTGATTTAAAATTAGCATATCCAGTATCCAATTATAAAGATTTAGATAAAATAATTAAAAAATTTTTATATAACACAACCAAACATAGAATTAATTCAAAATTAAAATTTGAAAGATTTTTTCCAAAAAAAAAAGACACTGCAAAAAAAATTTCGAATATTATTATGAAAAAAATTAAGTAAATTTAATATATATGTCTATTTATTTATAATTTTCATATCAAATCCACCTAAATATTTTGGTAGAATTGATTTTAAATACCAAAGTATATTTGCAAAAAATATATTTTTGGAATTTATTCCATTATCAATTATTGTTTGTTTGATTTTTTTTTTAGAATAATGGATCGCCATAGCTGAAAAATTTGTATTACTATGAATTAAATAATCCGTTTCTGATAATAAAAGCATATTTATAAGATTTTCGTAACCTAATAAGTACCTATGTTTTTTTCGTGGATAACACGAAAAAATATCTGAATTTGATCTGAAAGATTTATATACAACTATTTTAGACCCATAAATTTTTTTAAATTTTTCTAAAATTCTTTGTTCTTCGGTTACTAAAAAAATAATTTCGTTTTTATTTAAATTAATTTCTTTTTTTAAAATACTATTTACTTGATTGAATGTCGGGGGAAATGGATGAAGCGCAGCAGTTTTTTGATCACTACCTCTGAAATGAATACCAATAATTTTTTTATTTTTAAAATATTTTTTTCTAAATAAACTGGCTTCTCTAATTATTGATTTACTTATTAAGTTATCTTTTAAAATTTTTTTGTAATATCCATAATATTTCTTATCAATTTTTGAGGTATCTATATTTGATTGAGTTGAAAATTTAATTTTTTTACTCTTATAAATATAATCTAATTTTTTATGAGAATATTTTGAAAAGTAATAATTCCAAGCATTAAATGTATTGTGAATTTTTTTTCTTTCATTATAAATTGTTGGAAAATATTCCATATCAACTATAGGAATGTAATTTTTTTTTTTGGCGTAAATTATATGTAATAGAGCATAGTGTAGATTAGAAAACATTCCATGCCATCTATTTCTTCTGATTATGTAATAATTTTTTTTTGAATTATATTTTTTTAATAAACTAATTTTTTTTGTTTCTACTAATACTGCAGGTTTTGATTTTTCATATAGTGATTTTCTGAAAAATTCTATCATCTATAAATTTAAAGTTCCTATTTTTTAAAAAATTCTTTTATTGAGCTGACAATGAAATTTTGTTCCTTTTTGGTAAGATTATAGGAAGATGGCAGTGACAATCCAGTATTAAAAATCTTATTAGAAATTGAGTAATTTTTCTTTTTTTTTATAATTAAATTTGTATTTTTATAACAAGGCTGAAGGACTATTGGAAAAAAAATATCTCGAGTTTGTATATTTCTCTTTTGAAGAAATTTTTGCAATCTTGGTTTACTTTTTGTAAATATGTTACTAAACCAATAAACTGGTTTATTTAATGAAATATTTTTCATAAAACTTATGTCGGCAACTTTAGATAATCCTTTTTTATAGTTATTGTAAATTTTTTTTTTTTTCAATAATATTTTATTCAATTTATTCAATTGTATGTTGCCTATAGCTGCTTGCATTTCTGTGAACATAAAATTGTAACCAACTGAGTTATGTTTAAATACCCCCTTTTTACTTCTTCCATGGTTTTTAAGTTCATACATCTTTTTTTTTAATTGCAGACTATTAGTTAAAATTATACCCCCTTCTCCAGTTGTGATAATTTTATTACCATAAAAAGAAAAGCCGCCTATTTCCCCAATAGTCCCTAAATATCTATCATTAAATTTTGCTCCTATTGATTGAGCAGCATCCTCAATAATTTTAATCTTATATCTACGTGATATTTTTTTTAATTTGTTTAAATCACAACAATGCCCATATAAATGGACAGGTATAACTGCTTTAGTTTTTTTTGAAATTATTTTTTTATAATGTTCTAAGTCAATTGATAGGTTTTTTTCATCTACCTCACAAATAACCGGCTTTGCACCAGTCATTATTACTGCGTTAACAGTAGCAATGAAAGTTAAGTTTGGAACAATCACCTCGTCACCTTCACCGATATTAAAGGCTTTAAGTGACATAAAAATTCCATTTGTCCAATTTGAAACAGCTATAGAATATTTCGATTTAAATCTTTTTGTAATTCTATTTTCAAATTTTTTTGTTTCACCAGCTTCTGTTAAAAAAGTTTTATTAATTATTTTTTTTAAATAGTTAGCTTCTTGGCTATCTATCCATGGCTGAATTTGAATTATTTTTTTCACGCACAAACTCTTAAAAAAGCTTTGCCCAGATTATCGGCTACGAATTTTAATATTTTTTCAGGTGATTTTTTTGTGTTAATTCCAATAAAAAAACCACGATCATCAACCTCTTGGCAATTAATTAATTTATTATTATTGTTATTCAATTTAAAAAGTTTGATTGCTGGTTGATTTAAAAAATTTCCACTTATTATTGGTCTTGTTTCTACGCCAAGTCGCTCTATCTCTTTAATTATTTTTTTTTTTTTATGTTTGTATTTTTTATTTATCAAAATAGGTAATCCAAACCAATTACAGTCAACATTAATTGAATTATTTATGAAGGTTAAAAAATTTTCATTTATAAAATTTTTGTTATAAAATTGAATTATTTTATTTCTATTATATGTTCTATTTTTCTTGAAATCATGAATTTGTTTTAATTGATTATTTGCTATAGCAGCTTGAATATCTAGTGGCCTTAAATTAAAACCCATATTTGTAAAAATAAATCTCTCATCTAATTTTGGATATTTTTTTTTATACATCTGATGCTTATAACCATCTCTTGACCATCCATGTGCTCGAAGTGCCAAGAGTATTTCATGATCTTCTTTTGAATTGCATACAACCATTCCGCCTTCTCCTGAGGATATTTGATGAGAATAATAAAAAGAATATGTTCCAAAATCACCGAAAGTACCAAGTTTTTTCTTTTTAAAAGATGATCCTAGTGACTCACAAGTGTCCTCTATTACAATTATATCTTTTTTTTTTGCAATCTTTTTAATTTCATCCATATTTGTTGAGTTTCCTAGAACATGAACGCAAAAAATAACTTTTGTATTTTTAGTTATTTTTTTTTTCAAATCTTCAATATTCATATTTAATGTAGCTGTATCAATATCAACAAAAACTGGTTTAAGACCATTCAGCACTAATGGCCATAATGATGTTGACCAGCATATACCGGGAAGCAATGCCTCTTGCCCCCTCTTAAAAATTTTTTTTCTTAAAGGATTACAACTCGCCGTAACAGCTAAAAGATTGGCAGATGATCCAGAGTTAACCATAACTGAGTATCTTGATCCAACATATTTTGCGAAATTTTTTTCAAAATTTTTCGTTATTTTGGACATTGTTATTTGTCCAGATTTAATGACTTGAATTCCTTTTTGTTTGTCAGATTTATAAATTCTTGGATAAATCAAAGGATATTTGAATTTTCTCATTATTTAATTAATTTTGTTTGGTTTCCAAAATATAGTCTATTAGACTTTATTTCTTTGTTTACAATTGTCATTGCTCCTATCCTTACATTCTTATTTAATTTTGAACCAGGCAAAATAACAGAATTAGATCCAAGTATGCAATTGTCTGAAATAGATACTTTTGATTTATAAGTTTTTTTCTTAATTGACTTATAATTATCTGATTTAGAATAAATTTTTACACCTTGAGAAATATTACAATTAGATCCAATTATAACATCACCACTTCCAAGAATATATGTCAGACCACCAATATGTGTGTTTGAACCAATAACGATACTACCATCAAAAGCGACTAAAATAGTATAATCATCAATCCGAACATTGTCCCCGATAATGATGTTTTTTTTACCAATGAATGATGCTTTATTAGAAATTTTACAATTTTTTCCAATTTTATTAAATTTTCTTTTTAAATTTTTTTGACCTAAAAAAAAACTTTTTGTCATATGGTATCTATAAATTTAATATAATCTTTAATTATTAAGTTCCAATCAATTTTTTTCATCATTATTTTGGAATGATTGATATTTTTCTTTCTCTTGCTTTTGCTCATTTGAAGAATATTGATAATTTTTTTTGCAATACTTTTAGGACTTGTGGGGTCAAACAATTCAGCCCTAACACCCAAATACTTTATATGCTCTTTAAAAGAGGAGATATTTGACATTGCTACTGGAGTTCCTATTTTCCAAGCATCTAACCCGCTCCCATTTCCTGGTTCATAAAGAGAACAATTAACAACAACTTGGGCTTTTTTTATCAAAAAATTTATGTCTCGATCTTTAATGTACCCTAGTCCGTATATATATTTATTCTCATTAATTATTTCTAAATAATTATTTGAATTAACTCCATTCAAAACTTCTGTGCCTGGTCCAGTGAAAACTAGATTAATATTTTTATTTTTTTTTCTAATAATACTAAATGCTCGAATTAAGTTTGAAATGTTCTTATGGCCTAAAGTGCTTGAAGGGCACAGTATGTAAGGTTTTTTTAAAAAACCATAAGTTTTAAATTTCTTGGTATTGTGTTCCCCAAAACTACCCATTCTTATTATCTTAACATTATTTTTAAATTTAGGATAAAATTTAAATAATTCTTTTTTCATAAAATTCGAAGTTACAATTACATCTGAATTTTCTATCCAAACTTGCATTGATTTATTTAATATTTCAATTCTATTTTTATCGAATGTGCTTTGGCCTAAAAAATAATATTTAAAGTTAAAATCATGCAAAATTATTATTTTTCTAGCTTTTATTTTTGGGAAATCTAAAAAATACGGCCATAAGAAAAATACCACATCATATTTTTTTAACTTGTCCTCCATTTCTTTTTTTAAATTTCCAGAAATTATAAACGGAAGGTGAGTTATGTAATTTTTAAGGTTATCTTGCAAAGTAGATATTAATCTATCTGATTTTTTTATATTAAATAAACCACTTTGTCTAAGCTTAAGAGATTTAAGTAAAAAAAAATTAATTTTAGTTTTTTTCTCTAACTTACTATCTTTAATCGACTCTGAGAAACCATAGTAATCTATATGAAATTGATCAGTAAAATTTGAAATATATTCTAATATTTTTTTTGTGTATCTATCACCGCCACCAGCATTATTTTTTTGATCAAAAAGTGCAATCTTTAATTTTTTTTTCATTTTTTTATCGAATAGATACTATACAAAGTTAATTTTCATTCACGTAATTTTGTAAGAAATTTTCAGCAACTACTTTATGACCATTTGAATTAAAATGAACATCCCTTATATTTGAAATAATCTAATACCAATAATTTGGTAAGATTATTTTTTTTTTGTTTTCAATATTTTTCACAAAAAGATTTTTATTTTCATCTTTAAAATTTTCTTTGTACCTAACTTTAGATTTATTTAAAAATGTAATTTCTAATACATTTGGAAATACAACACCATTAAAATTAGAGGTGCCACAACAATTATTAGGTTGCAAATAAAAGACATCAAAAAAGGTTCTTATTTTTTCTATGCAAGATAAAAAGTATTTATGAAAAATTTGGTTATTTAACATAAATAGATTATGCATCTCAATAATTAGGATATCAAATCTTTTCAAATTTTTTTCTGAAATTGCATGGATCACTTCATATTCTGATCCTTCGATATCAATTTGCAAAATCATTTTTTTCTGGTCATCTAATGTTTTTTTTTCAATCCATGAATTGATATCTATTGATTTTTGATCTGAAAAAGATTTAATAAATTTTTTAGTATACTCAAAATTCTTTAATTCTTTTGGAGCGTCAAAACTGTAGTCAGCTAAGAAAGACTTAATGTAATATTTTTCTAATTCTTTTTCAAAAGAGCAATCGCCCCCGTATCCAGCTGAGAAACAATAATTCATTTCTTTTATAATTTCAGGAACAACATATGAGCCATCTGTTTTTCCACCTATTCTTTGATATTTATACCCTAAATCTTCAGGACGTAATAAATTAATTATTTCTAATATTTTTTTTTTCCTTATTACACCATAAGTGGATAAATTTAATTTAGATAAAATTTTTTTTACAATTTTTTTTATTATCATAAACTTTTTAAATTATTTATAGTCATTTTTAAAATAATTGATATATTCTAAATTTAATAATTAATCTTTAATCAATAAAATGAAACATATAACTTTAATACAAAAATTACTTAATGAAAAAAATAAAAAGAAATTAGAAGGAAAAAAAAATTTAGATGAGTTTATATGGGATTCTATGACAATGATTACGTTAATTTCTATGCTTAGAGAAAAATATAATAAGAAAAATATTAATTTAGAAAAAATGAGATCTCTTAAAACAATTTCAGATTTAGATAACTTTATAAATTCTTATATCAAATGAATTTACTTATTGTTGGTAGCTCAAGCTCAATTGCTACAATGCTCATTAAAGATTTAGAAAAAAAGAAAAACTTAAAAATAATTACTTTGGGTAGAAAAAAGTTAAAAAAAAAATATCATTATTTTATTAAAAATTATGATGACTCAAATCTTATCAATTTTTTTAAAAAAGTTTACAAAAATAAAATCAAATTTGATGCAGTAATTTTTTTCAATGGTTATCAGAAATTCTCTACTTTAAGTTTTTTTGATAGCAATTTATTTTTAAGAATTCTAAAGATAAATTTTATGATACCTCTTAAAATATTATCTATGCTCTTAAAAAAAAAACTTAGTTAATTTTAATTCTTCATTTTTATTTATTAGTTCCGTTGCAGCAGAATTGGATGAGGTAGGAAATGCGTATTACTCTCTTGCAAAATCAATTTTAAATAAATCTATAAAAACCCTTAATAAAGAACAAAAAAATAGGCATAGATTCAATATTTTGTCCCTTGGCATGGTGAATAATGAGATGGCAAAAAAAACTATTAATAACTTTCCTGGCAAGTTTAAAAATATAGATTCTTTTATTGATACAAAAAAAATGGTAAAAAATTTCAAAAAAATTATATTTAATAAAAATTTAAATAATTCTGTAATCAAAGTTCATGGCAAATATAAAAATTAATATAAAAGATCTTGCAATTTATTTACCAAAAAAAACTGCCAAAAATACAGATTTAGACAAAATTTTTAATCAAAAAAAAAATACTTTTTTCGAAAAAACAGGGATAAAAAGAAGAAAAATTTCTTCTGCGAAGGAAACCGCTGAATTTATGGCTACTAAAGCTGCAATAAAATTACTAAAAAGAAATGCTAAAGCTAACATCACTCATATCATAAGTGTTTCTAATACTTCTGGAGTAATGTTTCCTAATCTTGCTCATTTTATTTTATCAGGAATAAATAAATACTTAAAAACAATACCATTTTGTATTCCATTAAGTGTTGGTTGTTCTGGTTTTATAGATGCATTGATACTTTCAAATGTAATTATCTCAAAAAACAGAAATTCAAAAATATTAATTGTTACCTGCGATACTTATTCAAAACGAATATCATCTAGTGATAAATCAATTTTACCTGTTTTTGGCGATGGAGCCTCAGCTTGCTTAGTTAAATATGATTCAAAAGGTTGGGCAATTGAAAAGGAGTTTAGTGAAAATTTACCATTTACAGAGAAAAAAATTATATGCGATGAATCAATGGGGTATAAGATGGTAATGAAAGGTCCGGAGGTAATAAACTTTGCGATAAGTTCAGTTTTACCAAATATATTAAAAATGGTAAAAAAAGAAAAAGAAATTGTATTGTTCTCTCATCAGGCAAGTAAAATAGTTTTAGATATAATTAAAAAGAACGTCTTAAAAATTAACAAAAATGTGAAGATTCCATTATTTTACGAAAATGTAGGTAATCTAGCCTCAACATCGATACCTCTTCTTATAAGCAAAAACTTAAGTTTGTTTAAAAAATCAAAAAAAATTTTATTAGCTGGATTTGGTGTAGGATTAACCCACTCATATGTTAAGTTAAAAAAATAATAATTATTTTTTTAATAAAAAATTTTTATTTTTAATTAATTGATTACATATAGCATCTGTGGCTAACTTAGCGTTCATACTTAATATTGGTATTTGATATGAATTTTTGTGTATTTTCAAAATATTCTTTTTTCTAAGAAATTTTTCACATCTTATTAAAGAGTTTTTGAATCCTTTTTTTCTTGCAAAATATTTAAAATTTTTTTTTACTAGCTTATTTTTCGAGTCATAAACTTTTGTCTTAATTGTATTATATGATCTATAATGAACTTTTAATTTTTCCTCTGTATAATGCCAAATTGTTGCTCCTCCAGCCACACCTATTCCTAAAGAAATATTTCTAACATCCTTATTTTTACAAAGCCATTCCCATGGTGAATTTTTTCCAAATGATGAAATACATTTATTAATAGGTATTTTATTTTTATTCGGTCCGTAAATGCATATCGAATGTACAGGATGAATTGATCGAACGTTTGAAAAATTTTTTCTTACATATTCAGATAGTGCACCTGACTCCCCTTTTGATTTATTACAATACCATTTTTCTGTTTTTTTTAATGTAAAAGATGGAAAAATTAATGTTTTATTCTTGCCGAGTGAACAGGATAAACTTTTAAAAAAATCCTTGATGTTAAGTTTAAATTCATAAAAAGATGTTAAATCGCTGTGAATTATTAGATAATTCTCTTTAAATTTTAATTTTTTGAATAAGTTTTTGATCTCCTTTTTTTTTGTCATCTAAGAAAATATTATTCAACTAATTTATTTTTTTTTAGTAATAAGTAAATTTTTTTTGTTTGGATATCACTTAATTTGATTTGTTTTGATATGTCTTTTAATGAATTTTTTCCATCACAATATTGTAAAAAGTTCATTAAGTTTCTTGTGTTTTTTTTGGGTTTTTTTGTTGATATACTTGGGTATAAATTTCTTTTTCCCATTTGAGGTTCACAGATAATTTTATTTTTTGGAATAATTGTTTTAAGTAATATTTCTATTGCTTTTTTAGTAACTTTAAAACCACCTTTAATCCCTTTTTTTGTTACTAGTTTAAAATTATCGAGAGAGGTATGATATTCAGGATACTCACCATATTTAGTTCTAAAAATTGATGCAATAGGAAGGTCTACACCTGGTGAGCAGTATTGTCTTTCATCTGAGCCTCTTTTTAAAAAAGAATAAACTTTAAATTTTAATCTTAATTTTTTATAAGCAATAAATAATGCCTTATCTGATTGAGTATTATTATACTTAGTAAACATGCAAGAATGATTTTTCTCATCTCCAACACAAGACAAATTATATCCACCAATAATATTATTTTTAAGATAATCTAAATTCTTACTTAAATATGTTATTGATCCAATAGTTTCAGGGATAAATAAAAACCTAATTGATTTTTCTAAATTTTTAATTTTTTTAAAGTAATCTATTAAACACATAGAAACTATGGGGCCTGAAAGTTCATTGTTTGCCATCGACGGGTGACATATATAAGTTGATATTAATATTTCTTGTTGGGATTTTCCCTTAATTAATAATTCACCATAATTTAAATGGCCAAATTTATTTAAGCTAGATTTAATGACAACTTTAAACTTATCGTATTTACCGTATTTTTTTTGAAATAATTTTTTCTTCTCATCAGAAACACAAAATCCCCAATATCTTTTATAATATGAAGTGATATAAGGTATTGCTTTTGGCTGATTTGGTATTGAGTGTAAATGTTTAAATAATTCATCTTTTTTTATTTTTTTGTTTACAGGAATTGAATACCCAACGATATGAAGATTGTTTTTTTTAAAATCTATAATTTTATTTCCAAACTTATCTATCACATAAGCATTTTGAATATTCCATTCAGGTGGTATATTCCAGTCGAAAACTTTTTTACCAGATTTCTCTTTAAAAATTTTAAGTTTAGGAAATTGTTTTTTAATTATTTTTAAAGTTTTCCTAGTCCCATTTCCAGTTAAACTTCTACATATTGGATAAAGTTTTATTTTTGCAATATCGTAATATTTTTTAATTCTTGAATCCATTAAAGGCATGTGTATATTTTATTTGAGAAATATTCCATATTAAAAATGTCATTTAATAAAAAAATCAAATATTTATTCAATAATCCAATTCAAATTTTTAGAATAGATAATTTTTTAAATGATGATCTTTATGAAAAAATTAATTTTTATTTTCCAAAAATTAATAACGAGCTATCAATTGATCAAAATTTTGGGAAATATACTTTAGATCCAGAAAATATTATTTTCGAAAACGATAACCAAAAAAATGTGATTACAGAGTTGGAAAAAATTATTTTCAGTAATGATTTCTTTAATTTTTTCACAAGAAAATTTTACTTAAAAAATGTTGCTGCCCAAAAAAATATAAATAGAAAAATAAAATATTTACGAATTCCAAAAGTTTTTTCTTATAATCAGAGAGCTAATAAGCTGCTTTTCTCAGAAATATCCGTTAAATATAGTTTTAGTTTTATTAAAAATAATGGAGGTATTGTTCCTCACGTTGACTCTCAACGGAAGTATTTATCTCTAATGCTTTATTTTCCTGACAAAGATACGTGTGAAAATTATGGGACCACATTTTTTGATAGCAAAATTTCAAATCATTCAAATACACATTTGGATAAAAAAGAATTAAAAAATTTTAAAGAAAATAACAAAATTCTTTTTAAAACACCCTTTATATCTAATTGTTTATTTGGGTTTATTAGAAATGATTATAGTTGGCATAGTGTAGAACCAAAAAATATTTTTGACAACTTTGTTAGAAAATCAATAAACATAAATTTTATGCTGAAAAACTAATTTTATTTTCTATATTTTCTTATTGGTCTCAATCCATCTATTTTATCTGCTCTAAACTTTCTCTCACTCATCTCTTCAAAATTAGGTTTTTTTTTCCCATTTCCGTCTACTAGTTTATCTTGTTTAACAAAATTTATAAGTTCTTTAGCATCTTTTGGAAGCCAACAATGACCACTTTTATATTCAAATCCTTTCCCATCTAAATCAATGTGTAACTCAACAAAAGATGCTTTCCATTTTTGTATAGCTTTGTATACAACTAAACTTTTGGCTGAATGATCTGACCATCCAATATCAAGTTTTGTTTTTTTTCTTAATGTTTTTATTGCTGACAAATTCAAACTTTTTAATTTTGCTGGGTAGTTTGATACACAATGAAGGATTATAATTTTTTTAGAACCATTTTTTTTTAATATTTTTATTGCATTTTTAACTTCCTTTAAATTTGCCATGCCCGTCGACAAAATTATTGGTTTTTTTGTTTTTGCACATTTAATTAATAAATCTTTCCAAAGAATTTCGTAAGATGCTATTTTAATATAGTCCACATATGGTTTTATTATATCTACAGCTTCTAAATAAAATGGAGTGATACAGAATTTAATC
>MDSV01002366.1_pt1 | contig 17655 bp, 13 predicted proteins | sample 810851 | NCBI WGS metagenome assembly MDSV01 (sample SAMN05326640, study PRJNA326480) | marine metagenome | isolation source: seawater | place: Atlantic Ocean: North East | collected 2012 | reverse complement strand
TTTTTTTCAATTTCGTGTTGCTTTATTCCACCAGGCATTTTTATAGAATAACTTTTATAATCATTATCATTTTTTAAAATCTTATCTTTTATCTTAATTTGGAATAATTTTAAGCTATCTTTTAAAAAAAAATATGAACCATAAAATTTTGATTTAAAATTTAAAAGATTAAAGTCAATTTTATTTTTTTGTAAATTTTTTATATTTGTCATTATGATTTTAGATGATGTTTTAGTTGAAATGTAAAATCTATCTTCAATTATTTTTTTATAAATAGATCTTTCTTTTGAGTTACTTTTTGCTTTTAGATATTTCAATAAAGAACTATAATTTGATGTGCTTGGAGCACACTTATTTGCAAAATTTCTAAAAGTTACGTTGTTTTTAAGTTTATATGAAATTGCTTTCTTATCCATAATAATTGATTGAATACCAGCTGTTGATTCACTAAAAATAACACATTTAGACGCTGCTATATAAGCAGTTAGATCAAACTTATTATCAATTAAAATATTTGAATATTTTTTGTTTTTAAATTTTTTTTCCCAGTCTAAAATATTTTCTGATGGATGTGGCTTTATAATAATTTTATGTTCTGGAAAATCTTTTGATAATTTTTTAATCATTTTAATATATGCTAAATAATTTTTATAGCTATCTTTTCTTGCATTAATTCTTTTTTTCAAAAGTTTTGCTGAAATTTTTTTATTATTTTTTTTCATTTTTTTTTCATTTGCAATTTCTCTTTGTAGCCAATCATGTGAACTTATAAAAGTACTAGGTATAAAAAAAAATGGAGAATGTTTTTTTAATTGTAAAATTTCATCTTTAAAAATTTTTGAATATATCTCTGGTCTCCATAAATCAAACCTTGGGGATCCAGTTTTAAAAATTTTAGTTTTGTAATTTTGATACTTATTGCACCACCCTTTATAATCAAAATTTCCCCATGTGAAAATTCTATCAACCAAGGAAATATTTTCTTTACTACTTCTATATTTTAAAAGTGATTGAAAAGATAAGTAGTCACTTTGTGTTGCTCCCCCCTCTTCGTCTAATGAAATATAAACATGACCTTTATTTTTTATATTTTTTATACGATCTGTATCATACCAGTTAATTGATTTATAAAAATAAACTCCTTTACCAAATAAAGATGTAGCTCTTCGAGTATCTGTTTTGTTTCCAATGAAAAAAATAAAATTTTCTTTTATATTTTCTGCTATAAAAAATAATTTACTAATTAGCTCTCTAGCTTTAATTTCAACGGGTATATAAATTATTTTCATTATTTAATTTAAAAAAGTGAATTTATATCGTTTGATTTATTTTATAACTAAAAAACCTTCAAACGTAATACATTTGAAAATTGTCATATAATCCTTAAAACCTGCTCGTTTTAAAAACAAAAAATTTTCGTTAGTTGAATAAGGCTCTAAAACACCTTTAAGACTATTAGATTTATTTATAATTTCATCAGATGAGAAATTCCTATCTAGCTTAAAATTTATATAGATTTGAGACATTATATCTTGAAATCTAGCATCTGGTGCTCTGACTTTATCAAAAAAAATAAATCCTCCACCCCAATTAAGAGATTTAAATATTTTATTAAAAACCAACTGTCTTTGAGCAGGCTTTATAAAACTTAAAGTAAAAAAACTTGTAATTAAGTCAATTTTGTTTGGAATTTTATTTTTAATAATATCTTTATTTAAAAATTTAATATTTTTATTACCTTTATTATTTTTCTTTGCTGCATTAGTCATTTTTTTAATTGCATCAATACCTATGATTTGTAGATTTTTATTTTTATGTCTCTTGTTAAGTTTATTTATAAATGTTCCTGTTGAGCACCCAATGTCCATTACCTTTGATTTTTTCTCTAAAAAAAAATCTGAACTTTCAAGCCCTAGCTTATGACATAACAAGTATAGTGGAATAGAACTGTTTATATGATGGTCAAAGTTTTTCCAAACATCATTATCAAATGTCCATGATGCATTTTTTGCGTTGATTGTTTTGGTAATTTTTTTTTTTTTCATATTTTTTAATATAGCTAAATCTTTACATCATATTTAATATTTTAAAAAGAAATGTTAAATTTATTTTTAAAATTTTTATAAAACATAAAGGTTGAAAAGTTCATGAAGGTGTCAAAACTAGACGAATAATCATCTTTTACAAATTTGTTGAAATGGGTAATAAACTTTTCATGGTCCAATATATTGTATTCTTTAAATTCTTTAGTATGAATATTATCTAAAACAAATTCTTTAAGACAAGTTTTTAACCATCTAGTTTGAGGGTCAGTAATAGCTTTCTTTTCTTTTGAAAAAAAATTTTTCTTGATCATTTTACTTGTAGCTATTTTAGATATATATCTTTCTACTCCATCTTTAATTTTATACTTGTTATTAAGATTAAAACAAAATGTCGACAGATCTTTATCAAGATATGGCACACGATTTTCTATCCCACAAGACATACTTAACCTATCTGAATATTTTAAGCTTCTAGTCAAATTTATATAGTCTATATCCACTAGTTGTGATTTTTGTAAAAAATTTATTTTATGAATATATTTTTGTTTTTTTGTTTTTTTGAGAATTGTTTCAACTAAAAAACTTTTATTAAAATATTGTTTATTTAAAAAAGGCTCACAATTTTTAAGCATAGAAAATTGATCTTTTATAGTATTTATATAATTATAGAATTTTTTAGGGTTTCTATTTAATAATAAATTAATAAACCTATTTATATCTCTTTTGCTTTTAATTTGATCTAAATAAAAGTGTACTAGATTGTATTCATATCCACCTAAAATTTCGTCTCCCCCTGTTCCTTCTAAAACTACTGCAATATTATCTTTTTTCATTTCTTTTAAACAGTTATGATGACCAAATAATCTTATTGAAGTGAAAGGTGACTCTAGTCTCAAACACATTTTGTTAAAATCGTTTATTATTTCTTTTGGTTTTATTAAAGTTAATTTGTTATTAATTTTTAGATCTTTTGATATTTTTTTTGATGTGTCTCCGTCACCAATGTTATTGTCTTCAAAATCATAAGTATAGTTAGTGAAGTCTTTTAAATAGTTTTTTTTCATTATTGATGCCAAAACTACACTGTCTGTGCCTCCACTAAAAAGTAGACCGATTTTTCTATCTGATATTAGGTGGCTTTTGACAGAACTTTTTAAAAAATCTAAATAATTTTTTACAAAGTTATTACTTTTTGTATTCTCGTTTTTAATTATAGACCAATACTTAAATTTATTTATCTTATTTTTTTTAATTATAGCAAAGTTTGATTTTTCTAAGGATTTTATATCTTTAAAAAATGAAACATCATGATGATCCATTTTCTGCCTGAATAAAAAATCCGAAAATGCTATTCTATTGAATCTATTTTCGTTCGAAAAACTTAATATTGGCTTAATTTCAGAGCTGACCAAAAATTGATGACTATCTCTTTTTATATATAATGGTTTAATTCCAAATCTATCTCTTGCAACAAAACATGAATTATCATTTTTATTAAATATTAAAAAACTAAACATACCCTCTAAATAATTAAGACATTCTTTTCCATATTTGTGATACATGTTCAATAAAATTTCTGTATCTGAATTGCTTTTAAAATTGTAACCCTCCAAATTCACTCTTAGTTTTTGTGCATTGTAGATTTCTCCATTAAAAACAATAATCAGGTTTTTTGAAAACGACATCATGGGTTGGTTTGCTTTAGAGCTTTGATCAATAATACTTAATCTATAAAAACTTAAATTGATTGAATTACTAAATAAAAATCTTTTATCATCTGGCCCTCTATGAGAAATATATTTTGAACTTTCTATAAATTTTTTTCTACTAAAAGATTTATTGTTATTAAATGGTATTTGGGCAAAAAATCCGCACATATAAATAAATATAGTAAATTATATATATTTTTAATCAGTTAAAATAAACCTAAATTCATAAATTGATTATATAAATTTTATTATAAAACAATATGAAATAATTAGCCTTTTCGTAAGACAATATGGTGAACACTTGTTGCTAAATCTAAGTTTGTAGCTTTGCTATTTTTTTTAATCAAATAATCAAAATTTTTAATTTTATTTTTTATTTTTATTATTTGATTTAAGTAAGGAGGTGTTTCTGTTTTTTGACATACAAGATGATAATTTTTTTTTTCAAACAATCTAATTAATTCATCACATGAATACCTTGGCATCGAGAGAGTATCTAAATAATTAGACAACATTTTTTTATATCTATGTTTATGAAATTGATTAACGTATCTTTTATATTCTCCTCTGGTAAGTAATGCGTGACCCCAAGGTATAGTAGTTGTCGCAAATCTATGAGGACCTAGATATGAATGAAAAGGTCTTATTTTTAAATAAACAAATGTACCTTTTTTCGAAATTGAATTAAAATTATTTAATACTAATCTCCAGTTATGAATATGTTCAATCCCTTTACAATAAATTATATCAAATTTTTTATTTATTTTTTTTAAGTTTTGGGCTCCCACTTTTTGAAATCTGTAATTTTTAAGTTTTTTATGAATTATTTTTTTTATTATAGTATCCTTAGGCTGAAAAACCTCTTTTTCAGCTGTTCCCTTTACATCTTTATAATAAAAATTGTATGAAAGAGTATTTCTTTTAATTTTACTTTTGAGATATTTTAAATATTTTTTAAAAATCCCATCCTCTAACGGTATCCTCGCTGAGTCATGTTCATAAGGTGAGTAAAGATCAGTGCCTACTGTACTTTTTATATTTCCTGTTACCAAAAGAGTTTTTGGAATAATTCCATTACCAGTCCCAACATCAATCAGAGTTTTTGTTTTTAAATTCACACCTATACTGCTGAACATATCTATAATTTGATGAAACTGGCATAATTTCTCAGCATAATATTCTTTTTTAACAATTAAATTATTTGGTGTCTCATAGTAATTTGTTCCTTTTTTACTAGAAGTTAGGAACGGAATTAAAAAATTTTTTTCACTCACAGGAAGTAGACTTTTTTTGTCTGTTATAAAAAATTTTTTCTTTTTAATCATAAGTATTACGGACCAATATAAATTAATTATTTAACTTAATACAATTAAACATTAAACTAATTATTAGATATTTAGAGTTTTGCAAGTTGATTAAAATACTCTATAAACACGGCTATTTTAATGCTTTTAAATTTATGTCTTTATGAATAAAAAAATAATTTTTATAACAATAGAAAGTGTAAAAAGAGAATTAAATTCTAAAACTTTGTTAGCGCTAAAAGCTTTAAAGAGAAACTATAGAGTTGTAATTGGTCAAAAAGGAGGATTAAGACAGTTAATTAAAGATACTAATCCTGGAATAATGATATTAAAAAGTTTTGGACCAAAAAACACACATCATATTGATTTTATTAAAAAAAATAATTTTAAAGTAGTTTCAAATGATGAAGAGTTAATTACAGCCATTGATTATGAAGATAAAATTGAATGGAGGATGAATAATGAAAACTTAAGTAAACTGGATATACTTTATGCAGTTGGTGAAACTTCTGATTATCCAATAATGAAAAAGAAATTTAGTTCAAAAGTAAAAAATATTCTTGTTTGTGGCAACTTAAGATTAGAATTATTAAAAAAAAAATATTCAAAATTATTAGAAAAAGATACCAATTTATATAAAAAGAAATTTGGAAATTATTTTTTATTACTTACCTCATTTGCAGCTGTAAATAAATTATACAAAAAATCTCAAATTGATTTTATTTACAACAGAATAATAGACGATAATATTGATCCGAATTCTTCCCATATAGCTCAAAGAAACGATCAGGTGATAATGCAAAGAGATATTTTAATTCAAACATTAAAATTTATAGATGATTTTGAGAAAAATTTTCCAAATCAAAATTTAGTAATTTCTCCTCATCCAAATGAAAAAATTGAATTTTGGAAGTATTATATAAATAAAAGAAAATTTAAAAATATTTTTTTAAATACAGATATGCTTTCATCATCATACTCATTAATAAATGCAAGTGAGCTGTTAATTTCTTTTAACTCCACATCTTTACTAGAAGCTTATTTTTTAAACAAAAAAAGTATTAATTTATTAGGAAATAAAACAAGAATTTCAGAAATCGATCTTCTAAATAAGGTATCCAAAATTGTGAGATCAACTAAAGAGCTAAATGAAACAATTGCAAATCTAAATATAACTGAAATTACAAAGCCTTTAAATGAGGAGTTAAAAGAAATTAAAAATTCTGATTATAATTTTGATTGTTTTGAAAGTTATTTAGATAGTTTTGATAAATTAGAGGGAGTAAATGCTTACGATAAAATTTATAAAAATTATTTTAGTATGGTTAAAAGCAAATTCAGATCTTTATATAATTATACAAAAAAAATTATTAGTTATAAGTTGAAACTAAATCCAATGATTGAGCATCTTCATAAAACAAAAGTTGGAACAAGACTTCAAAGTAAAAATTTTGTTGATAATGTTCAGCATATTAACAGCCTTGAAAATGTAGAGAATTTAAAAATAAAAAAAATTGCACCAGAAGTTTTTTTACTAGATACTATTAATAAATATTAATTAAAAATGATACTTCATAAATATGATAATTGTGTTTTTTGTGGTTCAAAAAAATTAAAAATTGCAAAAAATCAAAATTATACTCATAATTTTTATACAAGAGCAATTAAAAATGATTTAGCTTTGAATGAAAAATCTTTTAAAAATATGAAGGTTTATGAGTGTGAAAATTGTAATATAATTCAAAATAATCCTTGGTTTTCAAAAGAAATTTCATTTAAAATATTTAATCAAATTTATGGACAACATAATAGAAATTGGTCGAATGTTATAAATTTTTTTCAAAATGGTATTAAACCAAATCATGGTAAACTTTTTGATATTATAGATAAAAATATTAAGATTAAAAATTATTGTGAATTCAACGTTCCATTTATGGGACTAATGATACATTATTTTAGCAAAGAATATAAAAAAAACTTAGAATTTTATAAAAATGTTTTTTATTATTCTTTAAAATATCTTTCATCTAGACAAGTTGCTGGAATAAAAAATATTAGTAGAGATAAAAAGCAATCAGATGCTAAAAAATATTTTAGTAAATTATGTAGTTTAAAAAAGAAATATCTGAGTAAAAAAAAAATTAAAAAATCAATTGTTATTGATAATTCATATTTAAGTTGGCTTTATAACGATAATTATAATTCGGTAAATAGTAGATCTTTAGCTTCAGAACTTTTTGATATTAAATTTGAAGATTTTAATTTATTAAAAAATTCAAAAAAGTATGATTTATTTGGTATTTTTCATACTTTGGATCATACACATCAACCAAAAAAAATTTTAGATTATGCTCTTAATAATAGCAAATATGTTTTATTATATTGTCATTCACACGAAAATCTTGAGAAACAACACTTGTTTTCTTTTACTGATAAATTTATATCCTATTTAAAAAAAAATAAAGTTTTTTGCAAAGATTTAACTTTTGAAATAGCTAAAGAATTTAAGTCAAAAGAAACATATATTTTGTGCTCAAAGTTTAATGAAATTAAAATAAAGATTTAATTTGTGAAGAAAATTGTAGTCGTTATACCAGCAAAAAAAAAATCAAGAAGATTAAAAAATAAAAATATTTTACCAATAAAAGGTGAGCCTATGTTTTTATATGTTGCGAAGCAAATTAATAGATCTAGAAAAATTAATGAAATAATTATTTCGTCTGATTGTAATAAAATAAAAAAAATTACAGTAGATAATAATTTTACATTTGTAAAAAGACCAAAAAATCTAACATATGAAAATGCTGAAAAACAAGATGTAGTAGTTCATGCAATTAAAAAGGTATTTAAAAATAAAACTAAACCTCAAATTGTTATTTCACTTCAACCAAATTCACCAGAACTGAAATATAAAGATTTAGATGAAGCATTAAGCTTTTTTGAGAGGAAACTCTATCCTAAAGCTAAGATAAAAGAACTTATCTCAATAAATAGAGATAAAATACAAAATGCTGCTTTTAGAATAATGACCTATAAAACTGTTTTTCAAAAAACTTTAAGCACAAAAGTTGGTGTTTATGTAAAGGATCTAATTGATATACATACACGAAAAGAATACTTAAATGCTAAAAAAAAAATTGAAAAAAAAAATTAGTAAAATAGGTATATTTATCTCTGACGAGGGTTTTGGTCACTCTGTAAGACAAAAAACAGTAGTTAGTGAATTTTTGAAACATAATCCAAATATTCAATTCACAATTTTTAATAATAAGAGACTATTATTTTTGAAAGAATATTATGGTAATAAATTAAATTATGTTTCGTATCCTATAACACTTAATACTATTAAAAAAAAAAATGGAGAATTAGATTTAAACAAGACAAAAAAAATTCTAGTAAATTGGCCAAAAAAATCAAATTTAACTATTCGAAAATTGTTAAAAAATAAAGAAGAATTAGATTTTGATATAATTATTTCTGATTTGGTCCCTGAAGCTTTTAACCTTGGAAAAATTTTAAATATCCCTTCATATGGAATAGCTAGATTTACTTGGGATTGGTTCTTTTACAATTCTAAATTCAAAAATTTAAAAGAAACTAAGATGATAAAAGAAAGTTTACAATTAGCTGATAAAATTTACTTTCCAACATTTATAAAAAATAAAATATTATCAAATACATATTTAAAATTTCAAGAGACTAACTTAATTTTTAACAAAAATATATTTAAAGAAGGCACTAATGAGTTTTTTAAAAGTACAAATACATATAAATGTTTAATAATGGACAATGGAACAAAGACTAATTCAAATTTAATTCAACAAACTATTAAATATCTTAAAAATATGCCATATATTGATTTTTATATATCGGTAGATAATTTTTCAGATGAACTCAAAATATATATAGCGCAACAAAAAAATTTAATTCCCATACAAGGTTTAAAAAATATGCACAGGTTGATAGCGTTTGTTGATTTTTTGGTAGCTCGGGGAGGATTTAACACTATAACAGAGATATTAATTTTTAAAAAACCAGCTTTGCTAATAGATGAAAAAAATAATCCTGAAATTAAAGCAAACCTTGATCAAATGCAGATATTTAATTATTGTTCAATTATGAAACAATCTAGTTTTAGAAATAATTTTGAAAAAAAAATAAATTCCTTTATAAAAAAAGAAATGAATGTTATTAAAAAAAATCTAAAATTAAAAAAAATTAAATCTAATGGAGCAAACCAAATAGTTAAGGATATAATTAAAGATTATGAAAAAAATTAATTTAATTGCAGAATTATGCCAGAATCATTTTGGTGATATGAGTATTGTTGAAGAAATGATACATGCTGCTAAGGAAAATGGTGCTGACTTTGTTAAAATTCAGTCTATGAGATCAAAAGATTTGAACTATCGAAACAGATTTGAAAAAGGTTTGATTGAGGGTGGAGCTGAGAGGTGTAAATTAAGACCATTTAATCAGGAATATCAAAGACTCAAAAATTTGGATCTTAGTATTGATGACCATTTTAAATTTCTCGAACTATGTAAAAAATATAAAATTAAACCAATGACAACTATTTTTACAAGAAATAGGATTAATTTAGCAAAAAAAATGAAACTAGATTATCTTAAAATCTCAAGTTTTGATTGTTCGTCTCATGCCATGATCAAGGATATAGTTTCAAAAGTAAAATCAAAAATGATTGTTTCAACAGGTGGAGCTTATGATAGAGAAATAGTTAATACTGTAGAAATTCTAAAATTTTTTAAAAGAAAATTTACATTACTTCATTGTATTTCTATTTATCCAACAATACCAGAAGTTGCATCTTTATTAAGAATAAAATTTTTAAAACAGCTAAATAATAGTGTAGGATTTAGCGATCATTCTAATCCCGATATATATTCCTACGATTTATCAGCTTTATCTACGACTTTAGGCGCAACTTGGATTGAAAGACATTTTACTATATTGAAAAAAAATGCAACAAAAGATGGAGTTGTTTCAGTTAATCCAACTCAATTGAAAGAGCTAAGAGAAGCAATTGATCTTCCAAATAAACAAATTACTAATTATATAAATAAAAAATACAAAAAATCAGAATTATCAAAAATTTTGGGTTCCTCAAATAGAGAATTGACAAATGACGAAATGTTAAACAGAGATTATTACCAAGGAAGATTTGCAAGCAAAACAAAATCAGGTAAAGTAGTCTACAATTGGGACTCTGGTATAAAGTATTCTGATATAAAGCAAGTATAGTCTAAAAAAATATAACATAATTGTTTATTATAAGAATTCTTTAAATATATACTTTATACTATTTAATTATATAAATTCATGAAGACTTTTATATATAAAATTAAAAATAAATTATTTAGATATTCTAAAGAAGCATCAAAACTTAAAAGACCTTCTTTTGAAGAACTTAAAAAATATAAATCATTCACAAAAGAGGCAAATAATAAATTTATCCTCAGTCTCGGTGCTGGAAGATGTGGTCAAAATTGGTTCGCTAAAATATTTAATTCTCATCCTAATTGGATAGGCACGTGTGAAAGATTTTCTGATTTCGAGGCTTTTTTTAGGTATATAAGTTTTTACAATTTACCAATAAATAAAGATGGTTTTTTTGAACTTTTTCAACTAGCTTGCAACAGAGATTTAGCAAAATATCAAAATACTATAATTGCCTCACCTTATTTTGCTTATGGTGTTGAGGAATTATTTAAGAAACTTGATCCTAACTACCTAGTATTTAATTTAAGAAATCCTGTTAAATCAGTTGAATCTTTTTATAGAAAGGGCTGGTATTTAGATTTTGAGACAGAAATGAATAAAAATAAAAAGAGTCCTATGATTAATATTTCAAATAACTTAACTAGAGCTTTATCCAGAATTGTTCCGTCTGAAGAATTTTTCAATGAATGGCTTAGCTTGACAAGAATAGGTAAAATAACTTGGTTTTGGGCTAATACAAATAAATTCATATTTGATGATTTTAATAAGATTAAAGATGTAAATAAATATTTTATTAAATTAGAGGATATTAATGAAAATTATGATTTTTATAAAGAAATGTCTATTAAGTTTAGTTTTGAAAAAAGTATTTCTAAAAAAGAATTTTACAATATTATAAACAAAGCTCCAAACAAAGGTCCATTAGATAAGTACGAATACAAAAATTGGAATAATATTGAAAAAAAGGAATTTCATAGCATGATTGATAAAATATTTCCTTACTACGATAATATTAAAACAAACATTTAAATGAAAATATTATATTTATCAAAATCAATTATACCTTCTAGAACAGCGAATAGTATAAACGTTATGAAAATGTGCCAAGCATTTGCTGAAAATGGAAACGAAGTAGTTTTGCTAGCTCCAAGAACTAAAAGTCAATATGAACAAGGTGTAGAGAATATTTTTGAATATTATGGGGTAAAAAAAAATTTCAAGATAAAAAAACTTTGGCATCCAGATATCGTAGGTGGAGCTATTATTTATACTTTAGCTATTTTTTTCTATCTACTCTTTAATAAGAATTTCAGTTTAGTTTATGGAAGATTTCTTCAAGGTTGTTATGTTGCAACTTTTTTAAAAAACAGAGTAATTTTTGAATCTCACGAATCTATACATGATATGAAAAAACTTAGATATTTTGTTTTTAAGCAACTTGTAAAGAGTAAGAGTTTTGAAAAACTAACCGTGATATCTCAGGCATTAAAAAATATATATTTAAAAAAAAAATTCATGAACAAAATTAAAATACAGGTCGCTCATGATGGTGCAGATGAAGTTAAAGATTTACAAAACAAAGCAAAACTTTTTGGGAACAAAGAAAATTTAAAAGTTGGTTATGTTGGACATCTTTACAAAGGTAAAGGAATGGAAATAATCGACTCAATTGCAAATAAATTTAATGATGATGTTGATTTTCATATAATAGGAGGGACAGAGAGAGATATAAGTTTATGGAAAAAAAAAATTGGACATAAAAATGTATATTTTTATGGACATATTTCTCATAAAGATGTGAGCAGTTATATCAATACTTTGGATGTATGTTTGTTACCAAATCAAAAAATAGTTCGTCCTCATGGAGGCAAAGACACTACAGTAAATATTTCTGGATATACTTCACCATTAAAACTTTTTGAATACATGTCACATAATAAAGCTATCATTGCTTCTGACTTTCCTGTGATTAGAGAAGTTTTAAATGAAAAAAATTCAATATTAGTAGATTGTGATGATATTGAAGAATGGGTAAGTTCAATTAAAAAATTACAAGATTTAAAAAATAGAGAATTAATATCCAATCAAGCTTTAAATGATTTCTATAAATATACTTGGAAGAATAGAGGGATATCTGTTCTAGAAAATATAAAAAATAGAATACTTTACGCATCAAAATCAATTATGCCTTCTAGAACAGCAAATAGTATTCATGTTATGAAAATGTGCCAAGCATTCGCTGAAAATGGAAACGAAGTAGTTTTGCTAGCCCCAAATATTCAAAGTCAATATGAACAAGGTGTAGAAAATATTTTTGAATATTATGGAGTAAAGAAAAATTTCGAGATAAAAAAACTTTGGCACCCTGATGTAACGGGTGGAGCTATTATTTATACTTTAGGCATTTTCTTTTATTTGATTTTTACTAAGAATTTTAATTTAGTTTATGGAAGATTTCTTCAAGGTTGTTATGTTGCAACTTTTTTAAAAAATAGAGTTATTTTTGAGTCACACGAGTCTATATTTGATATGAAAAAACTTAGATATTTTGTTTTTAAGCAACTTGTAAAGAGTAAGAGTTTTGAAAAGTTAACTGTTATTTCTCAGGCATTAAAAAATATATATTTAGAAAAAAAATTCATGAACAAAATTAAAATACAGGTCGTTCACGACGGTGCAGATGAAGTTAAAGATTTACAAGATAAAGCAAAACTCTTTGGGAACAAAGAAAATTTAAAAGTTGGTTATGTTGGGCATCTTTACAAAGGGAGGGGAATTGAGACAATTATTGAATGTGCTAGAGAGATAAATGATATGACATTTCATCTAGTTGGAGGATTACAAAAAGATATTGACTATTGGAAAAAATATTCAAAAAAGATAAATTTAAAAAATGTATATTTTTATGGATTTGTATCTCCAAGAGAAGCAATAAAATATAAAAATTCTTTTGATATTTTTTTGGCTCCTTATGAAAAAAAAGTATCAGTATTTGGTAGTGATGGATCAGATACAAGTAAATTTATGTCTCCCCTAAAAATTTTCGAATACATGTCACATAATAAACCGATGATTGCTTCTGATTTTCCGGTAATTAGAGAAGTATTAAATGAAAAGAATTCAATATTAGTAGATTGCGATGATATTGATGGCTGGATAGGTTCAATTAACAAGTTAAAAATTTTAAAGAATAGGGAAGTTATTGCCAATCAAGCTTTAAATGATTTTTATAAATTCAGTTGGAAAAAAAGAGCATTTGATGTTGTTTAAAATAAAATTTATTTTTTAACTTCTTTGATAAAAAATGAATTTAACTAATGATAATTTTTAGTATAGTTTAAATGAAAATCTAATTGTCCCATTTTATGAGTAAGAATATTAAAAAAATTATAGTCACTGGCTCAGCAGGTTTTATTGGTTTTTCATTATGCCAGAAACTTTTGGAACGTGGTGATAACGTAGTAGGTATTGATAATCAAAATGATTATTATGATCCTAAAATTAAAGAAGCAAGACTTCAAATTTTAGCAAAGAATTTGAATTATAAGCATTATCGATCAGATATAATTGACCAAGGAAATTTAGAAAAAATATTTAAAGATAATAATCCTGACATAGTAGTTAATTTAGCTGCTCAGGCAGGTGTACGATATTCGATGGAAAATCCTTTGGCATATATTAATAGCAATATAGTTGGATTTACTCATATCTTAGAAAGTTGTCGTAAATATAAAATTAAACACTTAGTTTATGCTAGCACTTCAAGTGTCTATGGAGCTAATACTAAAATGCCATTTTCAGAGCACGATTCTGTTAATCATCCATTATCTCTTTATGCTGCATCAAAAAAATCTAATGAGTTAATGGCTCACACATATAGTTATCTCTATAAATTACCAACTACAGGACTTAGATTTTTTACAGTTTATGGACCTTGGGGAAGACCAGATATGGCTCTATTTAAATTTACTAAGGCTATTTTAGAAGGACAACCTATTGAAGTTTTTAATCATGGCAAACATACAAGGGATTTTACTTATATTGATGACATAGTTAATGGGGTAATAAAAACTTTAGATAATCCTGCTGACATTAATCCTAAGTGGGATAGCAATAAACCAGATCCTGCGACCAGTAAAGCTCCGTGGCGAATCTATAATATAGGAAATAACAAACCAGTTAAACTCATGGATTACATAGATGCATTAGAAAAAGGTTTAGGAAAAAAAGCAAAAATGAATTTTTTACCTTTGCAGCCAGGAGATGTTCCAGACACTTATTCAAATGTAGACAATCTAAAAATGAATTTTAATTATAAGCCCTCTACATCAATTATTAAAGGAGTGGGAGAATTTATAAAGTGGTATAAAGATTATTATCAATATGAAAAAAAAAATTAATAAATTAAAATTAGCTGTAATAGGGTTAGGTTATGTTGGGTTGCCATTAGCATTAGAATTTGCCAAAAAAAAAAATCTAATTGGTTTTGATGTAGATAAAAAAAGAATAAATCAACTTAAGTCTGGAATAGATAAAAATTTAGAAATAAGTAAAAAAGAATTTAAAAATTTAAAAAAAATTAAATTTACTAATAATAAAAAAGATCTCGAGCAAGCTAACTGCTTTATTGTTACAGTTCCCACACCTATTGATAAATTTAAAAAACCAGACTTAAAACCAATATTGGAAGCTTCAAAAACAGTAGGAAAATTGCTTAAAAAAATGGATATAATTATTTATGAGTCAACAGTATACCCTGGTTGTATTGAGGAACAATGTGTTCCTATATTAGAAAAATTTTCAAAACTAAAATTTAATAAGCACTTTTTTTGTGGATACAGTCCAGAACGTATAAATCCTGGAGATAAAAAACTTAAAATTTCAAGCATTAAAAAAATTACTTCTGGGTCTACACCCAAAACTGCTAAATTAGTTGATGAATTATATAAAGAAATAATAAAAGTTGGGACGCATAGAGCACCCAATATAAGAGTAGCTGAAGCAGCAAAAGTTATAGAAAACACTCAACGTGATTTAAATATAGCTTTAATAAATGAACTCTCAATTTTATTTAATAAACTTAATATTGATACCCGAGAAGTTTTGGATGCAGCAGGAAGTAAATGGAATTTTATACCATTTAGACCTGGTTTAGTGGGAGGTCATTGTATTGGAGTCGATCCTTATTATCTTACTTATAAGGCAAAAAAAATTGGATATAATCCAAAGGTCATTTTAGCCGGAAGAGATATCAATGATAACATGGGTTATTATGTAGCTTCAGAGCTAATTAAAAAAATGAAAAAAAAAAATATAAAAATTAAAGGTGCTAAAGTTTTGGTAATGGGTCTTACTTTTAAAGAAGATTGTACAGATATTCGTAATTCTGGCATTCAAAATGTTATTAATAAATTAAAAAAATTTGATTGTAAATTAGATCTATATGACCCTTGGGCAGATAAAATTGAGATAAAGAAAACTTATAATACTTATCCAATTTCAAAATTAGATAAAAAAAAGTATGATTCTATAATAATTGCGGTAGCACACGATAAATTTAAAAATCTTGGTATGAAATTCATTTCAAGCTTATGTAAAAAAAATCATCTTATTTATGATTTAAAATCTTTATTTTTAAAAGAACCAAATACAGTTAGATTATAAATTATGAACTTTTAATTCAAATATATTTGCTGTAGCTTTAATGCTAGTATTTATTTTAATCTTAAAAATTTTTGCCTAATGAAAAATATATTAATAATTGAGTTTTAATCTCATGGATGATCTTCTTGGTTTTGTTGGAATTTTTTTAGTTTGTTTAATAACTCTTATTGTTGGTATGCGATGGCCTGGTGTTTCCAAAATTCTTTTTGTTGCTCTAACTTTACGTATTTTTACATTATTAATTGGAAATTATGCAATCACATTGCCTGACAGTACTGCGGATGCCTCCTCAATTGAAAATCATGCAAGGATAATAGCAGAAAATGGATTTTTTAATTTATTAGATTATTATCCAGGACCATCATTTGCATTTATTAGATGGTTGATAGCAATTCCATATTCTTTATTCGGCCCGAGTGAACTCATGGCAAAGTCAATGTCATTATTTTTTGGAATGGGCAGCGTTTTCTTAGGATGGAAGCTAGCATGTAAATTATGGGATTCTCAAGTGGCTACCAAAGTTGGTTGGGTAATAGCTTTATTTCCATCATTAATATTATATTCCTCATTAACAATGAGATCAGTTTATATTTGTTTTTTTCTTCTAGTGGCCATTTATGGTGTGGTTAATTGGGCTCAAACTAAAAAATTTTCATCAATTTGTTTAGCTCTGATAGGCTTTATTTCTGCAACCTTCTTTCATGGAGCTTCAATAATTGGAGCGTTTACATTTATAGCAATTCTTACTTTAATAAGTTTTAAAGATTTTTTTGAATTACTTAAAAGATTTCATTTAAGTTCAAAAAATTTATTTTTAATATCATTATTTGTAGGCGTTATTTTATTTTATTTTTCAAATGAAATTAATGTACCATATTTAAATGATTTTAAATTTATAAGTGATCCCGATGTTCTCTTAAGAAGAACAAGAGTTTCAGTTATGGGGGAGGCAGCATATCCAGATTGGACAATAGCAAAATACCCAATTGAATTAATTTATAAAATTCCAATTAGAAGTATTTATTTTATGTTTGCGCCATTTCCTTGGGACGTTAAACAAGTAGAGCATATTGTTGGAATGTTTGATGGTTTTTTATTTATGTATTTAGTTTTTTTAATTTTGTCTAACATAAAGTTTATTTGGGAAAATTTTACTTTACGGATTATTTTTTTAATATTAATTAGCTATCTTATTGTCTTTGGAACTGGAGTAGGAAATTTTGGAACTGGAATAAGACATAGATCAAAATTTGCAATTATATTTATTTTATTAGCAGCACCATTATTAAAAAATTTTATTTTATTAAAAAAAATTAGAAAAAATAAATAGAATTCATAGACTATTAATGATCTAAATATTATAATTTTGTATTAAAATTAAAATAAACCTAAAAAGATCTCTAAATTTAATGAAAATAATACATATAATAAATAGTTTAAATAGAGGAGGTGCGGAAGGGAATTTATATCGTTTGAGTAAATTTCAAAAAAAAAATTATAAAAATAAAATTGATATAACAATTATTACTTTAATAGATAACGGGTTTTATGAGAATGATCTAAAAAAAAAAGGTATTAAAATATTTTCACTAGGTATCAACAAAAAAAATAGTTTATTTGAATTAATAAAAAAAATAATTAGTTTAAGAAAATTTGTTAAAAAGGAAAATCCTGATGTTATTCAAAGCTGGA
>MDSV01162731.1_pt1 | contig 17658 bp, 12 predicted proteins | sample 810851 | NCBI WGS metagenome assembly MDSV01 (sample SAMN05326640, study PRJNA326480) | marine metagenome | isolation source: seawater | place: Atlantic Ocean: North East | collected 2012 | reverse complement strand
CGGCATAAGCATATGCAGAACCACCTAAACTAGTATCACATATAACCACACTATTAGAACTCAAAACCTGTAATGGAAATTGAGGTGCATCAATATAGACAGTATCTCTAAGTCCACATGAGTCAGAATCAATACCAGTGATTACATAAGTCCCCTCTGACAAACCAGTAAACAAACTATCATAAGGAGGAGGGTTTAAATTCTCAACACCATTGATATAAAAAGTATATGGTAATAACCCATTACCTAAAGACACACCTACCTCAGCATCTGAACCACCATAACAACTTACATGACTTACACTGGTCTGAATAGTTAAAGGATTAGGCGCTAATAATAATTCAACACTATCCTGAACAATACATCCTCCAGCACCTACAGCTCTTACAAGATAATTACCCGCAGAAAGACCTGTCAAAGATGAAGAGTTTCCGATAATATTATTACTTGAATCAACAAGATTACCTGAGAGATCATAGAGTTCAGCATTCCATGCAATCTGAGTTATAGATAAGCTTGGCTCTATCGTTACCACTCCATCATTACCAAAGCATGAAGGCTGAACCTTGGAAATTTGCATATAATTATCAGCTTCAACATACACCATAAGAGTCACACTTCTAATCGCAGGTGCAGGACAGAAATCATCATATACTTTCACAGAAAATTGATACAAATTAGTGGTTCTCCCACATGCAACATCGGTAGAAACATGATCACAAGTTGTTTGCCACTCAAAAATACCCTCAACAATTCCAGGCGAAATAATTGGGGAAGGAGAACCTGTTGGAGAAATAAATGTAGCACAAGGTGGATTCTGACAAGTACCAGTAATAGGATCTAGAATCTGGCCACCTGAAACCTCCATAGTTAAATCTTGAGGATTTACTCCATTATACAAATTAGAATCTATTCCTATTATATTGAAAGTTACAAACTCACCTGCAGTAACAGTGGTTTCATATGATGGAAGTAGTGAAGATCCCAGAGGGTCGATAGTCCATGTTTGTGCTCCTGTTGGAGTGTCAACAAATGGAGGATCATTAACTACACCTCCCATTGTTGGACAAGAAATCAAAACCACCTGAATATCTCTATGTATCTCAGCTATCTTTTGACCACATTTAAATGACTCAACCCTTGTAACTGTAACATAATTTCCAGAATTATTAGAGTTATATGAAATCTCACCTGAAATAGGATTTAAAGCAGGTGCCCCAGGAATTGGCGAATTAAATGTAAAGCCTCCAACAAAAGGTATTGCAGCAGGAGAATTATTTGCTGGATCAGGATCATATGCAAAAAACCCATCATCAAGTGGCTCTGCCCAGTAATAACGAATACTGTCTATTTCAGGATCAGAAGCATTATGAGTATAAGCAAAAGGATAGCCTGAACATATTATAGTTTTAGGGCTTTCATTAAAAACTGGTGATGAATCAAAACAAGGATCTGCAGGCACTACTAATCCAGTAAGTGGATCTGTAAAAGGATACATAGAGGCTCTCAATGTGAATCCCTGTGTATCAGGATTTAATAGATTATCAATTGCACCATTTCTACAGCATAAATCCCATGTAAAATGCCATCCACTTGGTGGTGGTGTTCCTATAATTTGAACAGGAAGAGATTGATAAATATACTCCTCAACTGCACCAACCGGATTAAACCCATAACAATCCAGTTGAGCGTTACCACTATTAACTACATCACAATCTGGAGATATATCTGAGTTTGAAATGAAATTACAACTTATATTCTGTATGTTGACACCATTTTCCCATACTTGAATAGTCTCAGCAAACTGACTCAAAGTTGTTCCATCACAATCTCTATACAATTTCATTGTAAAGATATACTGACCTACGTTTGGACTAGATGGATCTTTAATACATTCCCAAGTAATCTCTCCACCCATTAAATGAGTCGCATGGGCCTGAAAGAAAGAAATAATAACTAGTAAAACCAACAATAATTTCCTCATAGAACATTATTTTTTACAAAAATACAAAAATAATACCCAACCTCAACAATTTTCATAACAGATTCTCATCTGTAAAAATTTATGACATTAACAAATTCTAAAGTAAGCTTTATTTCTATTTTTGTAATTCTAAAATTCGCAATGGACAGTTATTTGCAAGACCTAAATAAAGAACAACAAAAAGCCGCAACTCACACTAAAGGGCCACTTATGGTGATTGCTGGAGCTGGTTCAGGCAAGACAAGAGTACTAACCTACCGCATTGTGCACCTTTTAACACAAGAAGTAAGTCCTTTTAATATTTTATCTCTAACATTTACAAACAAAGCTTCAAAGGAAATGCGTAAGAGAATAGAAAAGATTGCTGGAGAATCTGTTGCAAGAAACTTATGGATGGGCACTTTTCATTCCATATTTTCAAGAATATTACGATTTGAATCTGAGAAAATAAATTATCCTCCTAACTTTACAATTTACGATGCAGATGACGCAAAAAGTCTGGTTAGCAGCATCATCAAAGAATTAAATCTTGACAAAGATATTTATAAAGCAGGCTCTATACGGAATAGAATATCTTCACTAAAAAATAATTTTATAACTCCAGAAGCATATCATACTAACTCAGAGCTGTATCGCCAAGATAAAATCACAAAACGCACTGAATTTGGAAGAATTTATCAATTATATTGGCAAAGATGCAAGAAGGCAGCAGCAATGGATTTTGATGATCTATTATTAAAAACATACCAAATTCTAGAAAACTATCCAGAGGTATTATTAAAATATCAAGAAAAATTCAAATACATATTAATTGATGAATACCAAGACACAAACCATGTTCAATATTTGATAATTAAAAAGTTGGCAGCACTTTATGAAAATATTTGCATAGTTGGAGATGATGCACAAAGCATCTACTCTTTTAGAGGGGCTAATATCCAAAATATTCTAAACTTCAAAGTTGATTACCCTAATTACACAAGCTACAAGTTAGAACAAAATTACCGATCTACATCAACAATAGTAAATGCTGCAAATAGCATAATTAAGCATAATGAGAAACAGATTGAAAAAATTGTTTGGACAGAAAATACAATTGGACAAAAGATAATGGTAGTTAAGACAGGATCTGATAATGACGAAGGGAGATTAGTTGCAAACACTATTTCTGACATTCAGATGAGAAATCAGGCACATCATAAGGAATTTGCGATTCTATACCGGACAAATGCCCAATCAAGAGCTCTTGAGGAATCTCTCCGAAAAAAGAATATTCCCTATAAAATCTACGGAGGAATTTCTTTCTATCAAAGAAAAGAAATAAAAGATCTACTGGCATATTATCGTCTTAGTATAAATCCAAATGATGAAGAAGCTTTTAAAAGAATAATAAACTACCCCAAAAGAGGAATTGGAACAACTACAATCCAAACCTTAAATATCTTTGCTAACACACATAATAAATCTATCTGGGAGGTAATAAATAGTCTTGATAAGATAGAGATCAATATCAATAAAGGAACTAAAAAAAGACTCGAAGAATTTGCTTTAATGATCAATAGCTTCATCATTAATGCTAAACAAAAAGACGCTTACACTGTTGCAGAAGAAATCGCAAAGAAAACAAAATTGTTTAACAATTTACACACTGACAAATCTCCTGAAGGAGTTAGTAGATTCGAGAATATTCAGGAACTATTAAACGGAATAAAGAGTTTTAGTGAGACAACTGAAAAAGGAATCAATAAGCTTCCTGATTTTATGCAAGATGTTGCACTGCTAACAGACCAAGACAAAGAAAAAGAAGAGGAATTTAATAAAATCACATTGATGACAGTCCATGCTGCAAAAGGACTTGAATTTCCTTATGTTTTTATCGCAGGCTTAGAAGAAAACCTTTTTCCAAATATGATGAGCGGAGAGAGTCAAGAAAATCTAGAGGAGGAAAGAAGACTCTTTTATGTTGCAATCACTAGAGCCGAAAAAAGACTCTTTCTCTCTTTTGCAACAAAAAGATTCAAATGGGGACAATTTATAGACTCTGAACCAAGCAGATTTATTAGTGAGCTAGATGAGAATTATCTTGAGAAAAAGGAGATTTCATTAAGCAAAAAAGATTATCTACCACATAAGATTTATGCTAAAACAAGAGGCACAGTAAATAAATACTCTCCAGCTAACAAGAATTTGATTCTACCCAAAAACTTAACCAATATTAATAGGACTAAAAATATAAATATTAATGCAAGTGATCTAAGTAAAATTACAAATGGGATACAAGTAAAACACAATAAATTTGGAGAGGGAAAGGTATTAAGCATAACAGGCGAAGGGAGCAACAAGAAAGCGACCGTATTTTTTAATGGTATTGGGCAAAAACAACTATTGTTAAAATTTGCCAAATTAGAAATATTAACTTGATAATTACAGGTTCTGTATATTAACAACTTTTCAACTACCTTATCAAATTGAAAATCCGTCTACAATTTATTTCATCAATTTTAAGCTGAGATTTTAGTCCCTCTAAATCTGGAAATTTCTTCTCATCTCTAACCCTTTGAACAAACTCAATCTTTAACTCTTCATTATATATAACACCTAGGAAATCAAAAAGATGGACTTCAATCACAAAAGAATCATCTGGAATCGTTGGGCGATTTCCTAAATTTAACATCCCAAAGTACTCTTGATTATTAACGAATGCTTTAACTGCATAGACACCTTTCTTAGGAATAATCTTCCACTGACTCTCTACATGTATATTGGCAGTTGGAAAACCAATCTTATTTCCAACCTTGTTTCCTTGAATTACTCTTGCCGTAATAGAAAAATTAGAAGACAAATAAGAATTTGCTTTCTTAAAGTCACCATCCAAAATTGCATTTCTAATTTTAGTAGAGCTAATGGTAACCGCACCTATATTCTGAGGCTGGATTCTCTCAATTTTAAAACCATATAAATATGATAACTCAAGTAGATTATCAAAAGTCCCTTCCCTGTTTTTCCCAAAATGATGATCAAAACCAACTACCATATACTTCATATTAAGTCTATCTACCAAAATATCTCTAATAAAATTCACCGACGTTGTTCTAGAGAAATCTTTTGTGAATTTATGAAGAATAAGATTATGCAAGCCAGTCTTATGCAAGGCTTCTGTTTTCTCCTTGACTGTATGAATTAATCTTAACTCTTGGTCGTCAGGATAAATCACATGTCTAGGGTGAGGATCAAATGTTAGCAGCACACTCTCTAACCTCTGCTGTTTTGCAATCTCATTTAAACGACTAATAATGGTTTTATGGCCCTTATGTACCCCGTCAAAGGTGCCAATAGTAACTATTGTATTTATGTTTGAGGGGAAATCCTCAATAGAATGGTATATTTTCACTTAACTTGAATCTATTTTCTTATGTTGAAAAAATGTTCAAAATTAACAATTAATTTAAACCCTTATTTATTAGTAACGAACAATTTAAAAATAGTAAGTTTGCATGCAATTGAAAAAAGATTTTAACGACTTTAAAAATAAACAAAAAATGTCAAGAAAAACTGGAAGAGTATCGCAAATTATTGGACCTGTAGTTGATGTCACATTCGAAAACAACGAGGCAGGTCTGCCGGACATATATGATTCTTTAGAAATTACTAGAGACAATGGAGATAAATTGATTTTAGAATGCCAGCAACATATTGGAGAGGATACTGTACGGTCTATCTCTATGGAGACTACTGATGGAGTTAGTAGAGGCACTGAGGTTGTAGCTACTGGATCTCCAATTAAAATGCCTGCCGGAGAAAATATTAAAGGAAGAGTCTTTAACGTGATTGGGGACGCTATTGATGGCATGGAGAATCTAGATAAGAACTCTGGGATTCCGATTCATAGAGAACCGCCAAAATTTGAAGATCTATCAACTGCCACAGAAGTTTTATTTACAGGAATAAAAGTTATTGATTTAATTGAACCTTATGCAAAAGGAGGTAAAATTGGTTTATTTGGAGGGGCGGGTGTAGGGAAAACAGTACTTATCCAAGAGTTGATTAACAATATTGCAAAAGGACATGGTGGTTTATCTGTATTCGCGGGTGTTGGGGAGAGAACAAGAGAAGGGAATGACCTTATGAGGGAGATGCTGGAGTCTGGAATTATAAATTATGGGAAAGAGTTTAACCAATCGATGGAAGATGGTGGATGGGACTTATCTAAAGTGGATAGAGAAAAGATGGGTGATTCAAAAGCAACATTTGTTTTTGGACAAATGAATGAGCCACCAGGAGCAAGAGCAAGGGTGGCATTATCAGGACTTACAATTGCTGAGTACTTTAGAGATGGAGATGGAAAAGGAAAAGGAAGAGACGTGCTTTTCTTTGTTGATAACATCTTCCGATTTACACAGGCAGGATCTGAAGTGTCTGCATTACTTGGCCGTATGCCTTCTGCCGTAGGATACCAACCAACATTAGCTACTGAGATGGGAACCATGCAAGAGAGAATTACTTCTACAAAAAATGGTTCTATCACCTCTGTGCAAGCAGTCTATGTTCCTGCAGATGATTTAACTGACCCTGCACCTGCCACAACATTTGCTCACTTAGATGCAACAACTGTACTTTCAAGGAAAATTGCTGAATTAGGTATTTACCCTGCTGTAGATCCACTGGATTCTACATCAAGAATATTAACTGAAGATATCGTAGGTTCTGAACATTACACCTGCGCACAGAATGTAAAAGAGTTATTGCAGAGATACAAAGAACTACAAGATATTATTGCGATTTTAGGGATGGATGAGTTATCTGATGAAGATAAGTTAGCTGTACACAGGGCTAGAAGAGTTCAAAGATTCTTGTCTCAACCTTTCCATGTTGCTGAACAATTCACAGGACTTAAAGGAGTGCTTGTAGACATTCAAGACACCATTAAAGGTTTCAATATGATTATGGATGGAGAAGTAGATCAATATCCTGAAGCTGCGTTTAATTTAGTAGGGTCTATTGAAGAAGCAATTGAGAAAGGTAAAAAAATGTTAGCTGACGCTAAATAAAAAGATAATGACACTAGAAATTATTACACCTGAAAAGAAATTGTTTTCTGGAGAAGTGAATTCAGTTAAATTCCCAGGGACAAATGGAGAATTTGAGATACTTAATAATCACGCGCCAATCATATCTACTCTTAGTAATGGAGAAATAAGAGTGATTACTCATGATAAAGACACTAAGAAGTTTAATATTAATGGAGGTGTAATTGAGATGCAAAACAATAAAATCATTGTTTTAGCAGATTAATTTTTAATCTCTAAGAAATAAAAAGAGGATCATAACCGATCCTCTTTTTTATCTTTGACAAATGAGAAAATACTTCATACTACTAATCAGTTTGTGTATTGCATGTAGCAACAACAATCAAAAAGAAGATACATTCACGCTTCAATTGGGAGATCTGCTTTTTCAAGATTTGGACTCTTCTCCACTATGCGATGCTATTGAAATTGTTACTCCAGGTTATAAAGGGGCTAATCTTTCACATGTTGGAATTATTATTGAAGACAAAATACCTCTCTGCACTAATGCAGATAGTAGGTTTGAAGAAAAATACTTTTATAGTATAGAGCAAGATGTTAAAGTCTTAGAAGCTCTTCCCGGGGGAGTTAAAACAACAAGAATTGATAGCTTCCTAAATCGCTCATTTGATCAGAATAATAAACCAAAAGTAATTGTTGGAAGGTTAAAAAAAGAATACAGATATACTATCCAAGATGGTATTAGGTTTTTAAATTCAAAAATTGGAGAAGATTATGATGATTGTTTTTTAATAAATAATGGAAAATACTATTGTTCTGAATTGATTCATGACGCATTTATTACAGACAGTATCTTCAACATGCGCCCTATGACTTTTATAGATCCAAATACTAATGAAACTATGAGTGTCTGGAAAGATTACTATAATAAGTTAGATATAGAAATTCCTGAAGGAAAGTCAGGGATAAATCCAGGAATTATGTCAATATCTGACAAAATCGAAATTGTACATATCTACGGGAATCCTGATGGAATGCTAGAATAATTATTCCTTATTCTTAGTATCTATAATTATCGTAACAGGGCCGTCATTTATTAAAGACACCTGCATGTCTGCACCAAAATTACCAGAACAGATCTCTCTAGAAATCAACTTAGATAAATCTTCTTTAAATTGTCTGTATAATGGAATTGCCTGCTCTGGTTTAGCTGATTTTATATAAGAGGGTCTATTTCCTTTCTTTGTTTTTGCATGTAAAGTAAACTGACTCACTACAATGACCTCTTCATCAATATCTAAAATAGAGTTATTCATTCTCCCCTTTTCATCAGAAAAGATTCTTAGATGTGCAATTTTATTAGCAAGCCATAGAGAATCTGCTGTAGTATCCTCAATTTCAATACCTAAGAAAATTAAGATCCCAGTATCTATAGCTGAAACAATCTCATTATCAATAGATACAGAAGCCTCACTTACTCTCTGAATTACAGCTCTCATCTAATAATCATTAGCTCTAAAATTGCCCTCTTCTTCTATTAGCATATCTAAATAATTCTTATATCTACTTTCAGCCACCTCTCCTTTCGCTAAGTTCCGTTTTACCGCACAATGAGGCTCTTCTTTATGAATACAATTATGAAACTTACAAGCTGTTTTCAAAGCAAAGAACTCAGGAAAATAATTTCCGATGTTATTACTATCTAATGCTACCAAACCAAAGCCTCTTATTCCTGGAGTATCAATGATAGAGGCTCCAAAATCTAACTCATATAACTCTGAGAAAGTGGTGGTATGTTGACCCTGCCTGTGAGTAACGGAGACCTCCTTGGTCTTAATGTCTAAATTAGACTGCAACTTATTTATTAGTGTAGATTTTCCTACTCCAGAATGACCAGAAATCATATTCAACTTTCCTTTCATAAGATTTCTAACATTAGATAAATCATCATTAATTACTGAAAGAGAGAAACACTCATAGCCAATCTTTTCATAGATCTTCTGGAGATTTTCTTGTTCTACCTTGAGCGTATCTATTAATAAATCTGTTTTATTAAATAGCAAAACAACGTCTATACCATAAGCGTTCGCAGCTACTAGAAACCTATCAATAAAACCTGTTGTTGTAATAGGACTGTCTAATGTAATCATTAAAATTGCTTGATCAATATTAGCGGCAATGATATGTATTTGCTTGGATAGATTAACGGATTTTCTTAGAATCTGATTTCTTCTTTCTTGTAATTTTACAATCATCCATAGTTTGGATTCTTGTTCGATCTCTACTCTATCCCCAACTACAATTGGATTAGTACTTTTAATACCTGCAAGACGAAATTTTCCTTTCAAACGACATTGCACAATTTTACTAGAATCCGTTTTTACGGTATAGTATTTTCCTGTAGTTTTAATTACAATTCCATTCATTATTGCAAAAATACGATTATAAATTACTTATTTTTACAAAAATTTCAATTATGAGAAAGCTTCTCTCTATATTATTTTTATTGCCATTATTATGTATCGCTCAACAAAATACAGTTTGTTTTACTATTGACCCAAATCAGAACTCAGACATTGCATTTAGTGGATTCACAAAATATGTTGACGTATTAGGTTGTTTCAGTATCTATGCTGAGAGTAGTATCTCTGATGCAAATGTTTTACATGCTGCTGCAGTTGCTGCTGAACTATTAGACAATGATGAAAATGGAATAGTTGACGACCCATTAATTGAAGTTAAATTGCAAAACAAGCAAGCATTTACACCAATTTTTGCTTACGAAGGAAGTAGCGCAGAAAATTTATTATTCAATAATTATCAAGGAGATGGCGCAAGTGCAGTGCTTTACAACAATGAAATAGATCCGATGCAAACAGGGATTTGGGGAGAGGATGCGACAGTAGAAGAAGTAATACATACTATTAACCATGTTGGACATACCAATATATATCCTAATGCTTTTAGCTTACAACCAAATTCATCACTTATGTCCACTGCTATGGATGCCGCACGAGGAGGACAATTTATGAATGTCCCTAATAATTATCCTGCATCTGCTTGGTATCATTACGATGACTGGACCTGTGATTACGAATGTATGATGATTGAATATCTGTATTGGACAATTGTTAGTTATATGGGAATTCTAGATGACCCACAAACTGCCCTTGGGATCGCAAATGAATGGGAACCTTATAACGCTACACTCCTACAAAATATGGATATCTTAATATATTCTTTAATTACTGACCCACAATACAAACTTCCACTCTTGGCTCCTGATGGCAACTATTGCCCACCCTCAACTTCTACCACAGAAATAAGGAAGACTAGCAGATTAATCCAAATCACAGATATTCTAGGAAGAACAACTACAACTACAAAAAACCGCCCCCTCTTCTATATTTATAGTAATGGAAACATAGAAAAGAAGATTTTTATTGACTAATCTATTTATCTTTGCCTAATGTCAATCACAATTGAACAAGTAAGTAAAAATTACGGGGATCAAGTGGCCCTCTCCAATGTTTCTTTCTCATTAAAACAAGGAGAGATTGTTGGCTTTTTAGGACCTAATGGTGCTGGAAAATCTACCCTTATGAAAATTATTTGCTGTTACCTCTCACAAGATAGTGGCAATATAGAAGTATGTGATTTAAATACAAAAACGCAAGATCTACTAGTAAAATCAGAGATTGGCTATCTACCTGAAGATAATCCACTATATTTAGATATGTATATTAAAGAATATCTCTCTTTTGTAGGGGGTCTTTATAGAGTTATTAATCTTAAGAAACGTATTGAAGAAATTATTGATCAAACAGGCTTAGATTCTGAACAGCATAAGAAAATAGGAGAACTATCTAAAGGATTTAAGCAAAGAGTAGGCCTTGCTGCAGCACTAATCCACAATCCAAAGATCTTAATTCTAGACGAACCAACTACAGGATTAGATCCTAATCAGTTAGTTGGAATCCGAAATCTAATAAAAGACGTTGGAAAAGAAAAAACAGTTCTGCTATCTACTCATATCATGCAGGAGGTAGATCAAATGTGCAATAGAGTAATTATAATTAAACAAGGAGAAATTGTTGATGATAACTTAATTGATAATCTTAAACAGAATAATATTGATCTGGAAGAGCATTTTAGAAAACTAACCTGTTAAGAGAAATTACCAACAATCTCCTGAACATTATCTGATTTCCCCATAGTATAGAAGTGGATACAAGGTGCTCCAAATTCAATCAATTCTTTAGTTTGTTGAATGGCCCACTCTACTCCTACTTGTCTAACCTGTTCATTATTTTTACATTTAATAACGATATCAACTAAAGGATTTGGCACACTCAAATTAAACCTTTGTGGTAGTAATCTTAATTGTTTCATCGTTGATATTGGCTTTAAACCTGGTATAATTGGGATAGTAATATCATTTTCCCTGCAAAGATCTACAAAATCAAAATATTGTTGATTATCAAAGAACATCTGAGTAACAATATAATCTGCCCCTGCCTCTACTTTCTTTTTTAAGAAATGGATATCTGAACGCATGTTAGGTGATTCAAAATGTTTTTCAGGATAACCTGCAACGCCAACACAGAAGTTAGTAGGAGAAGAATTCTTTAATTCTTCATCCAAATAGATTCCTTTATTCATAGCGACAACCTGTTGCAAAAGTTCAGAAGCATAACTATGCCCACCCTCTTCAGCTTTAAAATAGGTTTCATGTTTTATTGGATCACCTCTCAAAACCAAAACATTATCAATACCTAAAAAACTCAAATCAATCAAAGCGTTCTCAGTTTCCTCTTGATTAAATCCTCCACAAATAATATGAGGAACAGTATCAATATCATATTTGTTCATGATAGCTGCACAGATTCCAACTGTCCCTGGTCTCTTTCTAACAGATTTCCTTTGCAATAACCCATCATTTCTTTTCTTATAAACATATTCTTCCCTATGGTATGTTACGTCAATAAATGGAGGTGAAAATTCTACTAAAGGATCTAAAGAATCATATATAGACTGTATGCTTGTCCCTTTTAAAGGAGGTAAGATCTCAAAAGAGAATAAGGTTTTTTTAGCTTTCTTAATGTGTTCTGTTACTTTCATATTTTTATGTTATATGTTTGAGCGGAGCCATTTTATAACCTGGTCTTCACTCATATTTTTTCTCTTTGCGTAATCTGCTATTTGATCATCTTGAACTTTACCAACACTGAAATATTTAGCTTGTGGGTGAGCAAAATAATAACCACTCACAGTAGCATTTGGACTCATAGCCATACTCTCAGTAAGAGTCACCCCTATTTTATTTTTAACATCTAACAACTCAAATATCTTTAATTTCTCGGTATGATCAGGACATGCTGTATATCCTGGTGCTGGACGAATTCCTCTATACTCTTCTGCTATTAAATCTTCATTCCCAAACTGCTCAGCAGCAGCATAACCCCAAATTTCTTTTCTAATTCGTTCATGCATATATTCAGTAAGAGCTTCTGCTAATCTATCCGCAATGGCTTTAAGCATAATACTATTATAATCATCTTGATCTCCATCAAAAATAGCCAATTGCTTTTCAATCTCCAATCCTGCTGTACAAACAAAAGACCCTATATAATCTTTCTTTGATGAAGAAAGTGGGGCAATAAAATCAGCAAGACATCTATTTGCTTTTCTCTTCTTTGCTTGCTGACGCAAAAAATTATACGTAGCAACTTGAGTCTCATTTTCAAATAGATAAACATCATCCCCCTCTGAATTTGCTTCCCAAATACCAATAACAGCTTTGACCTGCAACCAATTATTCTTAATAATATTATCTAACATTATATTCGCATTATTAAATAACTGAATGGCTTCCTCTCCAAATATTTCATCTTTCAAAATTGCAGGATATTTCTTACGCATTTCCCAAGTAAAAAAGAAAGGTGTCCAATCAATATAGTTACGTATAGTTTCTATATCAATATCTTCAAAAGTTTGTACGCCCAATTGATTTGCCATATGAATCTCTTCTTGGGTCCAGTCTAGCCTAAAGGAATTCTCTCTCGCTTCTTCTATACTAATATAATCTTTACCTGATTTTCTTGCTAAATAAGTTTCTTTAATTGCATCGTACTCAACAGCAATATCTTCTCTGAAATTAGCTTGTCCCTTGCCTAATAATTTACTGGCAATACCTACTGCCTTAGATGCATCCAAAACATGAACAACTGTATTGTTACTGTAATGCTCATTAATCTTTACAGCCGTATGAATCTTGGAAGTAGTAGCTCCACCAATCATAAGAGGGACTTTAAAATCACCCCTCTGTAACTCCTTAGCAACATCAATCATTTCATCCAATGAAGGTGTAATCAAGCCGCTCAATCCAATTACATCTACTTGTCTCTTATTAGCCTCATCTAATATTTTATTGGCAGGAACCATAACTCCTAAGTCAATAATTTCATAATTATTACAACCCAACACAACTCCAACAATATTCTTACCTATATCATGTACATCTCCTTTCACAGTAGCCAAAAGGATTTTTCCTGCTTTAGTGCTTTCTGCTTTTCCTTCCTCAATATAAGGTGTAAGAATAGCAACTGCTTTTTTCATTACTCTTGCACTTTTTACCACCTGTGGTAAAAACATCTTTCCTGATCCAAAAAGCTCTCCTACTTTTCGCATACCATCCATAAGCGGCCCTTCAATTACATCCAAAGGCCGTGCTGATTTTAATCGTGCTTCCTCCGTATCCTGATCAATAAAAGCAACTATCCCTTTTACCAGAGCATGTGACAACCTTCGTTCAACCGATTGATCTCTCCAAGACAAATCTTCTGTTCTTTGCTTTCCTTCTCCTTTTATATTTTCAGATAAATCTACTAAGCGTTCAGTAGCTCCAGGATCTCTATTAAGGAGGACATCTTCTACCGCTTTCAATAAATCTTTCGGAATGTTTTCATACACCTCTATCATCCCAGCATTCACAATCCCCATATCCATCCCATGATTAATGGCATGAAATAAAAAAGCTGAATGCATAGCCTCTCGAACAATATTATTTCCTCTAAAGGAAAAAGAAACATTACTAACACCACCACTTACTTTAGAATATGGTAGATTTTCTTTTATCCATTTTGTAGCCTTGAAAAAATCCACTGCATAATTATTATGCTCCTCAATACCTGTTGCTACAGTTAGTATATTAGGGTCAAAAACAATATCCTCAGCAGGGAATCCAATCTGATCTACCAAAATTCGATATGCTCTTTCGCAGATTCTAATCTTATCATTATACTCCACTGCTTGACCATCTTCATCAAAAGCCATTACTACAACTGCTGCTCCGTATTTTAATACCGTTCTAGCATGCTTTATAAATACTTCTTCTCCTTCTTTCAAAGAAATAGAGTTAACAATTCCTTTACCCTGTATACATTTTAAACCTGCTTCAATAATATGCCACTTAGAAGAATCCACCATAATCGGAACTGTGGATATATCTGGATCAGAAGCAATTAAATTCAAAAAATGTATCATACAATCCTGCCCTTCCAACATCCCATCATCCATATTGATATCAATTATCTGAGCTCCTCCCTTGACTTGATGAAGCGCAACCTCTAAGGCCTCCTCTAGATTGCCCTCTTTAATTAAGCGCTTAAATTGTAAAGATCCCATTACATTAGTACGCTCTCCAATATTTATAAAGTTACTTTCTGCTGACATAGTAATTGCTTCTAATCCACTAAGGCGCATAGCTTTTGCAAGTTGTGGTATTTTCCTAGCTTTATATTTATCTGCAATCCGAGAAAATTCTTTAATATGTTCAGGTGTCGTTCCACAACAGCCACCAACAATGTTCACTAAGGAACTCTGCATAAAATCTTCTAATTGAGCACCCATTAATTCTGGACTTTCATCATACTCTCCCATTTCATTAGGCAAACCAGCATTAGGATAAGCACTTACAAAAAATGGGGCTTTTTTTGCCAATTCTTTCACATAAGGACGCATCGCTTTTGTTCCTAAAGCACAATTAAATCCAACGCTTAGCAGTGGGATATGTGAAATAGAATTTAAGAAAGCTTCTGCTGTTTGTCCTGATAATGTCCTTCCGCTCTCATCTGTTATTGTACCGGATACCATAATCGGGATACGGATTCCTTTTAATTCCAATACATCCTCAATAGCAAATAATGCTGCTTTACAATTAAGGGTGTCAAATACCGTCTCTACCAATAACAAATCTACTCCACCATCTATCAATCCATTTACTTGCTGAGTATATGATTCTTTCAACTGATCAAATGTAGTATGCCTAAATCCAGGATTCTCAACATCAGGAGATATAGATGCTGTTCTATTAGTTGGCCCAATAGAACCAGCTACAAATCTTGGCTTATCATCAGTTGAACAAGAAAAAGCAACCTCCTTTGCAAGTATTGCTGATTGAAAATTTAGCTCATACACAAGAGAATCTAAACTATAGTCGGCTTGAGCAATGCTAGTTCCGCTAAAAGTATTAGTTTCAATAATGTCCGCTCCAGAGTCCAAATATTCTTTATGAATTGCTTTAATGATATCTGGACAAGTAATAGAAAGCAGATCATTGTTTCCTTTCAAATCACACTCGTGATTCTTGAATCTCTCTCCTCTAAAATCTTGTTCCGAGAGATTATATCTCTGAATCATAGTTCCCATTGCACCATCCAGAACTAAAATACGTTCTGCTAATATTTCCTCTATCCTCTTACTCATAAATAACTTAATAAGACTTACTCAGAAAGATTGTTTGGGGAAGTTATGAATGCCTCTCATCTTCCTCCTTTACAGAGTGGGATTTGGCACCTTGCATACTCAAGGTTGCCAAGACTTCATAGGGCCCATCCCTCAGTCTTTCTTGATAAGTAGAGTGCAAATAAAAACAAAAAATATAAACCTAATGACGATTTTAAAAAAAATTATACATTTGCAAGCCAAAGTGGAAAGATTTGGCCTATTGCAACCACTAAAAAAAATGCTAAAACAGCTTTCTTTTAGTAATTATTCGCCAAATCTTCCTTAAAATTAAATTTATAAAATTTAAAATCAAATAAGATGTCCTATTATTTCACTTCAGAGTCCGTATCAGAAGGGCACCCAGACAAAGTAGCCGACCAAATTTCAGATGCATTATTAGATAATTTTTTAGCACAAGACCCGAACTCTAAAGTTGCTTGCGAAACTTTAGTTACAACTGGTCTTACAGTACTAAGTGGAGAGGTTACAACCAAAGCTTATATTGATGTGCAAAAAATTGCCAGAGAGGTAATACTAAAGATTGGCTACAATAAATCAGAATACCAATTTGATGGGGATAGTTGTGGTGTTATTTCTGCAATTCATGAACAATCTCCCGATATTAACCAAGGTGTTGTAGAAGGCAAAGGACTAAACAAAGAGCAGGGAGCAGGAGATCAAGGGATGATGTTTGGTTATGCAACAAATGAAACAGAAAATCTAATGCCGCTTGCTCTAGACATCTCACATAAGATACTTATTGAACTTGCTGACATCAGAAAAAAAGGAGTTGAAATGACTTACTTGCGTCCTGATTCAAAATCGCAAGTTACTTTAGAGTATAATGATGATCATACTCCAAAAAGAATTACAGATATAGTAGTTTCTACTCAGCATGATGATTTTGCAGATGAAAAACCAATGCAAGAGCAAATCGAAAAAGATGTGATAAAAATCCTTATCCCTAGAGTTAAAGAACAACTTTCAGATACAAACAAAAGTTTATTTGGAGGGGAAAAATATCATGTAAACCCAACAGGGAAATTTGTAATTGGCGGACCACATGGAGATACAGGACTAACAGGAAGAAAAATTATTGTTGATACTTATGGGGGGAAAGGAGCCCATGGAGGAGGAGCATTTTCTGGTAAAGACCCATCAAAAGTGGATAGATCAGCTGCTTATGCTACAAGGCACATCGCTAAAAACTTAGTAGCTGCAGGAGTTGCTGAAAGAATTCTAGTGCAAGTTAGTTATGCAATTGGTGTTGCTGAGCCAATGGGGATATTTGTAGATACTTACGGAACTGCAAAAGTTAATATGACTGATGGAGAGATAGCTGAAACAATCAATAATATGACTTGTTTCAACCTAAAACCTGCTTCAATTATTAGTAGATTAAAACTAAAAGCTCCAATTTATTCTGAAACTGCTGCTTACGGACATATGGGGAGAAGATCTGAGAATAAAACAGTTGCTTTTAAAATAAATGGCCAAAACAAAAACTTTGAAGTAGAAACATTTACTTGGGAAAAATTAGATTGCCAAGAAGAAGTTAAATCAGCATTTAGTTTATAGCAAAAAAACACTACTTTTAAGGTCGCATCTATGCGGCCTTTTTTATTACGTAATTATGAAAAAAATACTATTTCTACTTTTTATCACTTTACAGTTTTCAGTTGTTGCACAAGTAGAGATGAAATACAATGCTAATTCAGAAAACTTACCAGAATGGGTTCAACTAATGTATGCTGAAAATCCAGATGAAGGAGAGGTAATTAATGCCTATACCGATTATTATAAAAAGAATGAGTTAGTAAAAAACAAACACACACAGTATTACAAAAGATGGTTAAGGGG
>MDSV01204349.1_pt1 | contig 17659 bp, 13 predicted proteins | sample 810851 | NCBI WGS metagenome assembly MDSV01 (sample SAMN05326640, study PRJNA326480) | marine metagenome | isolation source: seawater | place: Atlantic Ocean: North East | collected 2012 | reverse complement strand
GAAGAGAACCCACTTTTAGACATGAAATGTTTGATCAGTACAAAGCTACAAGGCCTCCAACTCCTGAAGATTTGCCTGCACAAATCGAGCTGGTAAAAAAAATGATGAGCGCGTTTAACGTTCCTATTTTTGACTCAAAAGGATTTGAGGCTGACGATGTACTAGGAACATTAAGCAGTCAGTGTGATAACTCAGGAATTGATTCATTAATTGTTACAGTTGATAGTGACACTCTCCAGTTAGTATCGGATAAAACCAGGGTATATATTTCTACTGCTTTTAATAGAAAAATATACAACATAGAAGAAGTATCCAAAAGGTACGATGGGCTAACTCCGGAAATCGTTCCTGACATAAAAGGCTTACAGGGAGATTCCTCCGACAACATTCCTGGTGTGCCCGGAGTGGGTATAAAGACAGCCTTAAAACTCCTTAAACAATATGCAACTATTGAAGGCGTCTATAAAAATATAGATGAGGTAGTTCCAGAACGCATTCGAAATTTGTTAATACAAAATAAGGAAAGCGCAATTCAAAGTAAAGATCTTGCAACTATACGCCGAAATGTGCCAGTTGAAATAGACCTTATGTTGGCTAAATTTCCGCAGTATGATCACGATGAATTAATCAAGTTTCTTAGGTCTTTAGAATTTAACTCCATGATTCAACGGTTACCTAAAAGAGAATCAGATTTACCTCTTCAAATCAAAGATAAATCTGTTTCAGTTAAATATGAAATAATTGACAACCTATCTGCACTAGAGTCATTGATCGACAATTTAAATGCCACAGATTCCTTTGCATTCGATACAGAGACAACATCGATTGACCCGATGAAAGCTCAACTAGTGGGTATATCGTTTTCTAATGACATCGGTAAGGCATGGTATATTCCAGTAGGCCATATCGAGAAACTGGCTCTAAATATGGAAGGTCAACCTACATCTCCAAACCAAATTCCGATAGATGTAGTTCTAGACAAGATTCGACCTTTATTTCAAAATAAAACACCCAAAATAGCGCATAATGCCAGTTACGATGCGACTGTACTTTGTAAATATGATATTCAGATAAAAAATCTATTTTTCGACACAATGCTTGCAGCACATTTGGCGGGCAAACGTTCAGTTGGGCTTAAAAACTTAGTTTTTGACATATTCGGCCATGAAATGACTCCGATAACAGAATTAATAGGTACTGGGAAAAAACAAATTACTATCGATGAGGCACCAATCTCAGAAGTGGCTCAATATGCCGCCGCAGATGCTGACTTCACATACAGGCTATATCATAAACTCAAGGAAACCCTCAAAGAAGAATCTCTAACAGAATCATTCAATAATATTGAAATGCCTCTCGTTGATGTAATCGTAAAAATGCAATCAGATGGGGTTTCGATTGACACAGACTTACTAAAAGAAATGTCTTTAGACCTGAATAATAAAATTAGTGCAATTCAAAAAGGGTTGTATGAATTAATTGGGCACGAATTCAACATTAGTTCTTCGAAGCAACTGGCTGAGGTATTATTTTCCGAGCTTAAATTGAAGCCTGTAAAGAAAACTGCCACAGGCTTCTCTACGGACGCTGCCTCTCTGGATGCCATTAAAAATATTTTAGACTCGGGCAAAGATGAAACTGCAGACCCAAGGTCATATGAAACCATAGGTAAAGTCCTAGAGTATCGCGAGCTTACAAAATTGAAATCTACTTACGTTGATGTTTTGCCTCAACTTGTAAACCGTGCCACCGGCAGAGTCCATACAAGCTATAGGCAAACTGGGTCGTCGACAGGCCGTGTGTCGAGCAACGACCCAAATGTACAAAATATTCCCGTGCGGACTGACTTGGGCCGAAAAGTTAGAGATGCATTTATCCCTAAAGACCAGGCATCTACAACTTTAATATCGGCTGATTATTCTCAAATAGAATTAAGAGTGCTTGCACACTTATCCCAAGACTCTAATTTGATAAACGCATTTAATAATGATGAGGATATCCATGCGGCAACTTCTTCTTTAGTATACGGCGTTCCAATTTCTTCAGTTACCTCAGATATGAGAAGAGTGGCAAAAGTACTCAATTTTGGTGTGCTGTATGGACTGACACCATTCGGAATCTCACAACAAACAGACTTGTCACCTGATAAAGGGAAGGAGTTTATCTCTATATTCTTTAATAATTATCCAGGTGTGAAAGATTATATAGATAAGACCATAATTTCCTGTCAACAGAATGGTTATGTCGAATCGATAATGGGCCGGAGAAGATATCTTCCAGAGATTAACTCCAGCAACAGAATTGCTCGTCAGGCTGCGGAAAGAGCAGCAATAAATATGCCAATTCAAGGAACCGCTGCCGATACTATAAAAATATCAATGATTAAAATTCAAGATCAACTTAACAAGAAGAATATTTCATCGAAAATGATACTGCAGGTACATGACGAATTGGTGTTCGAATCTAGATTAGATGAATTAAATTCCTTGAAGCCAATAATTGAAGAAAACATGATAAATGCTATTCAACTTGACGTTCCTCTAAAAGTCGAAATGAAAACAGGGCATAATTGGGGAAATATGTCTAAACTGATTGATCCGATTTCATAGACGTGCATTGACACCGATAGGATGCACCAATAAGATTTAAAGGTCCCCATTCACCTGTCAGGGAGAGGCATTATGATAGAGGCGCAGGAGATCGTAACCGTAATCGAAGGTATAAGTAAGTATATTAATAACCCAAGGACGAAGACCGATGGACCTCACACGGCATCGGAACTAGGTAGATTCGCTCAGTACTACGGTGCAGATCGTGTTTTGAAGGAAATCAACCCGTCTGAAGTTGGTAGTTATTCAGAAAGTATTAGTGAAGGTGGCGCTGTTCCACAAGCGGCCGAAAAGCTTCAAGTTATAAGAGGATTTCTCTCCTACATGAAGAAAAGCGGTCATCTTGAAGTAAACCTAGCTCAACACGTACGCATAAAGAAGAATCGTGTTAGAAATAATAAACCTGCAGATATTCAAGAAGTTATTGAACTAACACCTGCTGGCCATAAACAACTCAATGCTGAACTTGAAAGCCTAAAGAATGAGAGAGGTGGTTTAGCTGAAGAAATACATAAGGCAGCGCAGGACAAGGATGTTAGAGAGAATGCCCCTTTAGAAGCAGCAAGAGAGCAACAAGGTCATGTCGAAGCTAGGATCCGAGACATTGAATTGCAACTCAGAAATGCTGTAGTAATAGACCCTAAAAAGCGGAGAAAGGATGCAAGGGTAAGGATTGGAGCCAAAGTTACCCTAAAGGACCTGACCTCTGGTAAAGAACAGGGTTACACTGTTGTAAGTGTTTCAGAGGCAAACCCTCTAGAAAACAAAATTTCTAACGTTTCCCCAGTAGGTAAGGCAGTAATGAAGCGAGTTGCTGGGCAACAAATTGAAGTCGATACTCCACTAGGTAAACAATCCTTTTTAATCGTGAGAGTCTCAGCCTAATCTTTTAAAACTATTTATATATTAACTATTCGCTGGTCAGTAATTGAAAAACAAGTCTGCCAACGCTGATATACAACAAATATCAACTGATCTGAAACGAGTCGTCGAAGGGGAAGTGAAATTCGATTCATTTTCTCGACACCTTTATAGTACCGATGCTTCTATTTACCAAATGTTACCCATTGGCGTCGTATTGCCTAAATCAAAAGACGATGTAATAGCTACTATTGAGCTCGCTCATAAGTATCAAGTGTCTATTCTTCCAAGAGGCGGGGGTACAAGTTTAGCTGGATCGACAGTCGGGAACTCTATAGTGTTAGATTTTTCGAAATACATGCGTAACGTAATCGATTTAAACCAAGAAAAGAAATCGGTGACAGTCCAGCCAGGAATTATCATAGATGAACTCAACCATTACTTATCTTCACACAATTTACTGTTTGCGCCAGATCCAAGCAGTTCAAATAGGGGTAATATTGGTGGAGCATTAGGAAACAATTCCTGTGGAGCTCACTCAATTAGATGGGGTAAAACCTCTGATAACGTAGAAAAAATAGAATCCATATTATCGGATGGATCAATAGTAAATCTATCCACAGTCAAGATAGATCAATTAACTCAGTCTGACAGTCAATCTAATCCAATAACTTCAATATCTGCAAAGTTACATCAAATTGGCCTTGAACACAGTGTGGAAATCGACAGTCGTTACCCAAAAATAATGAGGCGGGTCTCAGGCTATAACTTAGACCAACTCATTGGCTCTGACGAACTGAATTTGGCTAAATTTGTAATTGGCTCTGAAGGTACTTTATTAACAATTACGGAAGCCGAATTAAAGCTAGTTGATAAACCAAAATATAAAGGCCTGGCAGTTATTCACTTTGATTCTTTGATCGCATCGATGGAGGCAACAGTCTCAATATTGGAACTGGACCCATCTGCAGTAGAACATGTAGGCGAAATCATCCTAGATGAAGCAAGAAAACATAATGAATATAAAAAACTAATGGACTTCGTTGATGGTCATCCTAATTCATTGTTAATTGTCGAATTTACAGGGGATTCAGAACATGAATTACAAGGCCATTTAGACAAACTTAAATGGAAAATGTCATCATCTAAATTAGGTTACCACACGACAATTATTGTAGACAAAGCTGAACAGGCTAAAGTTTGGGCAGTTAGGCGGGCTGGACTGGGTCTTATGATGAACGTAGTCGGTGATGCTAAACCTTTGCCATTCGTTGAAGATACTGCGGTGGAACCGCACTTACTACCTCAATTCGTAAAACGATTTGATGAAATATTGCATAATTTCGGTACGGAGGCTGGTTACTATGGTCATGCCAGTGTTGGTTGTTTACACATCAGACCATTAATAAATCTAAAAGAGTCGATTGGTGTTCAACAACTACATGACATAGCTGATGAGATAAGTTCTCTCGTTTTAGAGTATGGCGGATCTATTAGTGGTGAACATGGAGACGGACTAGTACGCAGTCCATTTCTTGAAAAAATGTTTGGTGCGGAAATAATGGATGCATTCGCACAGGTTAAACATATATTCGACCCACAAGGCATTATGAATCCGGGCAAAATAACCAACCCATCACCAGTAACCAGCAACTTGAGAGCAATGCCTTTAGCGTCGCCTAATATGAAAGAAACAGCCCTCTCGTTTCATCGAGAAGGAGGCATAAACTCCGCTATAGAGATGTGTAATGGGCAAGGAGCATGTCGAAAAGTGACTTCTGGGACAATGTGCCCTTCTTTTATGGCAACCAGAGACGAAGAACATTCAACTCGAGGGAGAGCCAATGCATTAAGAACAATTATCACAGGCAGTTTACCCCTAGATGAAATAACGAGTTCCAGAATGAAGGAAATTATGGACCTGTGTTTAAGCTGTAAAGCTTGTAAAGCAGAGTGTCCTTCAAATGTAGATATGGCTAAATTGAAATATGATTTTCTATCTAGGTATCGTAAAGCAAATGGTGCCAGTTTCAGAGATATAGTACTCGGGAATTTGGATAGACTAGGTATTATAGGAACAGCCACTTACCCTGTATCTAACTGGCTGTTGTCATCATTACCTGTCAAAGTGTTATTAGATAATATCGGGATAGATAGAAGGCGATCATTACCAAGATACGCTTCTCAAACTTTTAAAGCAGCAGCGAGATCAACAACCCACAAACGATCACAAAAACTTGTTTCTAATAAAGGTATTGTTGCCATATTTAACGACACTTTCACTAATTACCATAATCCTGAAATTGGCAATGCAGCCGTCAAACTGTTAGAACGTCTTGGTTATGAAGTAATAATACCAAGCTGGTCATGTTGTGGAAGGATTGATTTGTCTGTTGGTGACGATGCAAAAGCTAAATTAAAAGCTAAACAAAATGTAGAAGTGGCACTTGACGCACTAAAAACAGCAGACTATATCGTTGGGTTGGAGCCATCATGCATCCTCTCATTCAAAGATGAATATCTAGACTTATTACCTGGGAATAATGATGTGGTTTCAGTTGCAGGCAAAACCATTTTAATTGATGAATTATTGATGCAAAACATCGAAGCTCTAAAAACATTCAATTTAGATAAACTCCCTGAGACTATATTGGTTCAAACACATTGTCACCAAAAGGCTTTACTGGGCGAAAATTCTTCTTTATTAGTATTAAATAGCATTCCAAATTGTAACGTTGTTGAATTAGACTCCGGATGCTGCGGCATGGCAGGTTCTTTTGGATTTGAAAAAGAACATTATGAATTATCAATGACTCTAGGAAAAATGAATTTATTTGACAAAATAAATGAACATAATCAAGATGTAGAAATAGTTAGTATGGGGACATCTTGTAGACAACAAATTCTTGACGGAACTGGTAGAAATCCATTACACATAACCGAACTGTTTTTAAAAACTATTTAAGAGGACAACGGCAAAATGATTATAGGTATACCCAAAGAAATCAAAACGGATGAAAAAAGGGTATCAATCACCCCAGATAAAATAAAAGGTTTAATTGATTCAGGCCACCAAATTGTAATTGAGCGCGGAGCAGGAGAAAGTGCTGGCTTCCCCGATTCTTCCTATCAAAATGTAGAGATTGTCAACACTGCACAGAAAGTCTGGGAATCAGCGGATTTAGTAGTAAAAGTCAAAGAACCTCAGCAAGAAGAATTTAAATATTTTCGTCAAAATCAAATTATCTTTACTTATCTTCATCTTGCAGCCGTACCTGACCTCACTTTAGAGCTGGTAAAGAAAAATGTCACTGGAATTGCATACGAAACAATACAAAACAATAATGGATCTTTACCTCTTCTAGAGCCCATGAGCGAAATAGCTGGCAGATTATCACCGCAGATAGCCGCCAGAGTATTACAGTCTGATTTTGATGGACCAGGGAAGTTGCTGGGAGGCGTTCCTGGCACTGAACCATGCAGATTTATCGTTGTTGGAGGAGGTACAGTTGGGCTTAACGCAGCACTTATCGCTACAGCTCTGGGAGCTCGAGTCACGATCTTTGATATAAATTTGGAAAAGCTACGTGCTATTGAATACAGGTATAGAGGGTCAATAAAAACAGTGCTGTCTACCGAACAAAAATTAACGGAATACCTTTCGAGAGCTGAAGTGGTAATTGGCGCAGTTTTGATTCCTGGCGCTTCAGCCCCAAAAGTGATAACAGAAAATATGGTTAGTAATATGAACCCATCCTCGTTAATTGTAGATGTGGCTATTGATCAAGGCGGCTCTGTGGAAAATATAAAGCAAACTACTCAGTCAAATCCCACTTACATTAAACACGATGTTATTCATTGCGCGATTCCCAACATTCCGGGATCTGTAGCAAATACTGCTAGCACTGCCTTATCAAACGCAACTTATAACTATATTTTGTATCTTGCTAATAATGGTGTGGAAAATATGGTTACGAACAATCAATCTTTTGCTACAGGGATAAACACTTTAAATGGGCATGTCACACACGATGCTTTGGCAGCATCACTTGGCTTGCAATATGTAGATGTAAAAGAGGCACTTTAAAGCTAACGTTAAGTTAGCCTTATTCATTTCCATGAAATGATGGTTCATTAGAATAACGATCAATATTTATTGCGCGCTTACCCAAACGAGTATATCTAACTTTAATGTTTTCTCCGTCCTCTAGTATCGAAAATGTAACCTTGTCCACTTCCACTCTGTCCACTCCTAAATCAATGTAATGTTTATTATTTTCGATAAGTTTTCCTAACAAAATTCCCTGATAATTTCCGTAAGGAGGGAGAAGGTCGGTCTGATCTCTGTACCAACTAACTAATTTTTGATAACAGGTCAGTGTAAATTCAAATTTGGAACCACTTATATTTAATTTAGGTATCATCAAATATTCCTAATTGATCCTCTAACTAAATTTTTTAACAACATCAATCTAAAATAAGATTTCTCTCATTTCTACGTTTTTAAAATAATTTAATTAATTCTAACTCCAGTTCATTAAACGTTGCGAACCCTTGGAACCTTGCTGTTATTGTCCCATTACTGTCAATTATAAACGTCCATTCATTACTCGGTAAACGCCATTCTTTGACTGCTTTAGAGATTACTGCGGTTGATAAATCCCCTTGCACTTTTTCAGGATTCTCGTATAGGTCCACGTGAATGAAATCTGCTTTAGTAGCAAATTTATCTGCCAATAAACTTAGAGTCTCAACTTGTGGCCCACATACAGCATTAACACAAAATGCCGGACTGGCAAAAACCACAATTACAGGATTTTTTCTTTTAACCGCTTCGGCAAGGGTATATTTATATAAATTTTGATCATAATTAGACCCTGTTGTAAGTTGAGATGGGTTATCGACTGAGTTATAAGTTTTCGTATCGCTTTTGACTGCGAGTTGACCGACATCAGGAGCTATAGTCTGAGCGTTTATATTAAAAGTAACCTCCGCTTTTTCAACAAAACCATTTTCACTAGGAATGTTAGCTACCAAAAGATGTTTCCCTTGATTGCTAAAATTAAACTGTAACGTGTATAACCCTCGAGATCCGTATGGCCATTCTTTATATGATGCTTCTATCCCTGAATTCAGTTCAATTAAACCAGAATCAGGATTAAAATAGTAAAGAGATATCTCTAGTATCGGGACATTAACAACACCCGTTTTACCTAATGCTAAAAACCCAATTCTATGAGTCCCTGTAGACAAATCATCTGTAGCTAATATTAAGCCATATCCATTATCATTTATTGGCCCCCGTATGGGTTGATGAAGACTGGGGTTCAAATCCTCAGAATACGCAACGTCATCTGACATTGTGCATGAATAGATCCCCAAAGTTAGCATAACCATTATTAAAGCAATTACTTGTGTTTTAACCATCTTTAATTGAAACCAATCCAGTTTGTTATTTGACTAATTCTGAAAACTTCCAAAGGTAAATGCGAAAAGTTCAAACTTTTCTGAATTTGAACTTATTTTGAGTTCGAAACCTCCATAATCAGGAGATTTTATTAACCGATACAATCGACTATCTATAACTTCGATATAGCTATTCCCGAAGGAATCCCACTTTATGTCTTCTCCAGCAAATTCGTCCTTTATTGGCATATCATCTAAGTAAACCATTACCGTATAAGGATTCGACTCTCCAAAACCGGTTAGCACAACATTAGCACTAGTTCCATAAAACAGTATTGCTACATAATCTTCATATTCATTCGTATCACGGGAGTGCTTGAGACTTTCCCGTTTATTCAGCCAAAGCCCATTAAGGTAGATATAGTGATTCCGGTGAATGGCTGGATCAGTATATTCCATGTCGATATCTCGTTGTGTATAAAATTGTTCATGAGCCACATAAGGTGGCCGCCGAGCAATAAACATTGCGTTATAGTTCCTAATTGTGCCGGCATATAATTCACGTGTTTGAGACTCTAATTCAGCCTGATCTTCTGGAATCTCAACATAAGGACGCTGAGCTAAGAATGTATTACCAGATTCAGTAATTACATTCCCACCTTCCTGAAGTAAATCCCTAATAACTGTTTCAGTTTCTTCATACTCACCTTCTCCAAAATGGGTATACCTGACATATCCTTCTCGATCAATGAGGTATTTAGCTGGCCAATACTGGTTTTGGTAATTGCGCCAAGTGGCTCGATCATTATCTAAAACTATCGGGTATTCTAAGCCAAATTCCTGTGCGGCTATTTCCACATTACTTAATATCTTTTCGAATTCAAATTCGGGTGTGTGAACTCCGACGATGACCAACCCATCAGCGGCATATTTTTCATGCCAATCGTTCAAATAAGGAAATGTTCTGATGCAATTTATACAAGTATAAGTCCAGAAATCTATCAGAATAACCTTTCCTTCTAAGTCATCTAAAACCAAATCATCCACGTTGATATACCCTGAAATATCAACCAGCTCTGGCCTATATATAGCTGAGGCGGGGCGTTTAACTTCAGTAACAGATGTTTCATCTGAATCATTGCCTTGCTGTTCTGTCTCATTGGGCTCTGCTCTAACACTTTCCTCTATTATGCTCTCAATAAGGTCGGCAGCTTCCTGGTTTACATTTTCATTTAAAGTTGACTCCTGAGCAGAGCACGCAAAACATAACACAGCCACAGAGACCAAAAGGATTAGATTATAAGTTAATAAATTGTTCAAATTTTTAGAAATAGAAGTTTTTTTAAGTTTAGATTATTGAATTGGTGTGTCCTGACGATTTCCCCATTCACGGAAAGAACCGTCGTACACATGTAAGTTTTTATATCCCAACAGTTCAAGTACAAAAAAGACATGGGCAGCACGTATCCCACCTTGGCAATAAGTTGTTATTTCCTTATCTTTTGTAATATCCAATGGAGCTAACAAAGCAGCAATCTCGGAGGCAGATTTAAAGATCATATTTTTTTCTTTATCTACAAAATTTAACCACTCGAGGTGTTTTGCTCCCGGAATATGACCAGCTCTTTTGTTACCTCTATCATTTTCACCTTTGTACTCTGCATCAGACCTGACATCAAAAACAATCTTTTCAGGATTATTGCGATCTATGTCCATAATCTGTTCTGCGGTAGCTAAAATACCGTTATCAATTACAGGGTCGAATTTAGTTTTATCTATGTGAGGCTTCACATCAGTAACTTGTCTTCCTTCACTCAACCATTTTTTCCATCCTCCATTTAAAACTTTAACTGAGTGATGGCCATAGTACTTAAGAACCCACCATAGACGGGATGCCCAGAGACTCCCAAAATCATCATATGCAACTACCAAAGTATTGTTGCTAATACCTAATCCAGACATTTCTCTAGAAAATTGTTCCGGATTACTTATAAATGTGCGGTTCGTATCCGGATCTTTAAAATAATGATCTCCTGGAATTCCGACTGCTCCGGGAATATGAGCTCTTTTATAGGCTTCCCAATACCCACAATCAACGATTCTTATGTCTTTATTCGATAAATTGTTTTGAAGCCATTCAGTGTCAGTTAAAAGCTCTGGAATAACGTAATCTTGGTCTTTTGACATTCCAATATCCTCCTAAGGACCTCTTTTAATGGTAACACTTGTATAATTTATCAAGTAATGACTGATCTTAAACCTTTAAAAGATAAAACAGCAATTGTTACCGGAGCCGGCCGCGGTATAGGTATGGCAATAGCGACAGGATTTGCAAAAGCTGGAGCTAATGTTTCAATAGCAGCAAGGAGTAAAGAGGACCTCTCTTCCGTAGAAACTCAGATAAAAAAGTTTAATTCCAATGTCGTCGCTTTCCAAACAGACGTATCCCAGTCTGAAGATGTTGATGCTCTAGTCAACAACACCTTGAAATCTTTTGGGCGAATTGACATTCTGGTTAATAATGCAGGAGTTTATAAAGAACTGGCTTTAGTACCATTTCCGGATCAAACTCTTACCCCTCCATCAGTTACGCGTTCGTCTAAGGAACGAATGACCGACGATGAATTTAGACAAATCATAGATACGAATATCGGTGGAGTTTTTTATGGTTGTCGAGCAGTAGCTCCAAGCATGATGGATCACAAATATGGCAAAATAATTAATATAAGCTCAATTGCTGCATCAAAGGCATCCACACTCCAAGGAGTGTACGCTGCAAGTAAAACGGCTGTTAATATGCTAACGAGTTCGTTAGCTTTAGAATGGGCTGATTACGGAATAAGAGTTAACTCGATCGCTCCAGGGATGTACGAAACATCTATGACTTCCAGAGCCTGGGATGATCCAAAACGTAAACAGGTTATGCTTGGGCGCATCCCGTTATCTGAACCCGGAGACATGGACGGATTAGTGTCCCTAGCAATATTTTTAGCGAGCAAAGAATCAGACTATATAACCGGACAGACTATATATATTGACGGCGGTCTGTCAGCTTAAAAATTTACATAGGAGTAAAAAATGACTTTAAAAGAAGGCGATATCGCACCTGATTTCTCTCTACCAGCATCAAATGGGGAGAATGTATCTTTAAATGATTACAAAGGTAAAAAGGTTGTCATCTATTTCTACCCTAAAGATGATACCCCGGGCTGCACAATAGAAGCATGTAACTTCCGGGACGATTACTCTGAGATCACGGATGCTGGAGCAGTCATACTTGGAGTAAGTAAAGATGACATAAAATCACACAATAAATTTATCAACAAATTTGATTTACCATTTCTGCTTTTGTCAGATGAAAGTACTGAAATGATATCTGCTTACGAAGCATGGGTTAAGAAAAATATGTATGGCAAAGAATATTACGGGGTTTTCCGAAAAACATATTTAATTGATGAAGAAGGCAAAATCCAGCGTATATGGCCAAAAGTTGATGTGAAAACACATTCCAAAGAAATAATCGATTTAATAAAAAACTAGATCCCTTCAGCGTGTGCAGAGTGAAAAGTATCGGCTCCTCCATATAACTGGCCTGAGCCAGATTTTACAATGGCAATTGGACTACCGAAGTTTGCAAATCCCGTGACCGGATATTCTGGACCCATGACTCTTAGCTTATGTCCTCGTTTCTCTAGTTCTCTTCTAACATTTTCATCTAATTCGGGTGAAACGCTAGTAAAGGGGCTAGAGCAGTCAACTCTTGGGCTATCAATAGCCGTTTGTGGCCCCATCCCGAAATCTATTACGTTTGAAATGAGCTGAGTAACCGCATTAGTAATTCTGCGACCACCAGTTACTCCAACCGACATTAACACGCCTGTAGAATTTAGAACTAAAGCCGGTGCAGCATTGTTAAGAGGCCACCGACCGGGCATTATGGAATTTATGCGTCCTGGAATTGGGTCAAACCAGCTCATCCCATTATTCATAACAATTCCAGTGCCTTTTGGCACTATGCCTGATCCGAATCCTGAACCGACAGTGTTAGTGAAGGAAACTCCGTTTGAATCTTTATCAATAACGCAAATATGAGTTGTACCATCATCCAAAATTGGAGTGCTAGCAGCAAATTTAGTTAAGGGTTCTCTGCCCTCTTCAACCCAAGGATTACCTGGTTTCCAATTCTCGGGAACCAATTCTTTGATCTCTTTAAACCGTCTTTCCGAATATTCTTCTGATAGAAGTCCTTTCCAAGGAATATCTATCGTTTCCGGATCACCCAGATATTCATAACGATCTGCATAAGCTAAACGTGCCGCTGAGATATATGTATGTAACGCGTATTCTGAATTGTGTCCTGCAGATCTAAAATTAAATTGGTCCATCAACTTTAGTGTCATAGCAGAAGTAATTCCGGCAGTTGCATGAGGTGGAACTCTGACAATAGTGTCACGATACGGTACTTCCAAACCCTTATCCCAAATAAATGGCTTATAAGTTGCAAAGTCATCTCGTGAAATTACACCACCATTTTTTTTAATATCCTTAACTATTGATGCGGCAATATCACCTTCATAGAAGCCTTTAGATCCTTCTTTGGCTATATACTCCATGGTTTGCGCTAAATCAGGCTGTTTTAACAGCGCAGGGTATGTCTTGTCGCCTATTGGCATTGTCCCATTGGGCATGAAAATCCTGCCCAATTCTTCATATTTAAATAACATGTCCGAAAGCAGGCCAAAGGCATACAAATTATGCCAATGTGGAGAAAACCCCTCTTTAGCTAGTTTGATTGCTGGTGCTAACACATCTGCGAGCGGCATACGTCCAAATAATTTGTGAGATTCGCACATCGCTGAAACCACACCGGGTACATTTATAGATAAGTAGCCTTCTAAGTTGGCATTACCCTCCACTTCAGCCCATCCAAACCCTATTGAACCTGTTGATTCCTTACCAGTTAATTTAAACATATCCGGTGCACATTGCATTGAGGCAGGCATGTGACCTCCGATAACCCCTCCACTATCTCCCATCTGGTATACGATATAACCTCCACCGCCAATCGTTGCTGAATTTGCCTCTACAACTCCTGTTGCAAAACAACATGCAATTGCCGCATCCATAGCATTGCCTCCTGAACGGAGGACTTCAAGCCCAGCTTCTGTAGCTAAAGGATGTTTGGTTACCACCATTGCTTCAGATGATCTTGCTTCTGATTTTGATAGAGTCGAGACTGAACGACTTGAGCTATGCTCAGAAGATTGATTCAAATTATATTTCGCACCTCGAACTTAAAATGTTGATCTTCTCGGTTCCAAATTAACGTGTATATCTATTAATACTGTCTTACCTTTAGCATTGAGCTGTTGAGCCTCTTTTAGGGCTTTACTAATATCCGATGGCTCAGTAACCGTTATCCCTACTGCTCCCATACCTTCCGCTATCTTGGCATAACTACCGCTAACTTTCGTGGTTCCAAATGTTTTCAGCGCATTTGGATACGCACCCGTGTCTCTAGTTTTTCCTGGATAGGTAGCCATTCCTCCGTTATTGAGTACTATAGTAGTAATCGGTACTCCTGCCCTAACAGAAGTTTCTATATCTAAACCTGACATACCAAAAGCTCCATCTCCCATAAAATTCAAACAGAATTTATTAGGGCGAGCCATTTTTGCTCCAATCATAAGTGGAATACCGTATCCTAAATGAGTGCTTTTACCCCAACCAATATAGCTATTCGGCAATGTTGGGTTGTAAAACGGCATTATTGTGTCTCTTGGCGCACCTGCATCATGAGTAACTATGCTGTTATTTTTATCTAATGTGTTTTCCAATTCATGTATTACTCGATAATAATTAATAGGCTTCTCATCAGATGTTAATATTTCATTCCACTGAGACAACCACTTTTCATTAAGCTCTTTAATTTGATTGGCGGTATCAGTCTGACCTTTCCTGCCATCATTACCTATTTGTGATTTAACCTCATCTATTAATGATTGCAAAGTCAATTTTGCATCTCCAGGCAAACCAACAGTTACGGAGTATTCTTTATTGATATCTTCAACTGTCTCAACACTTTGAATGATGACTTTACCATCAGGTATAGGTTGGCCATATAATGTCTTAGTTAAACTAGATCCTATGGCAAGCAATACATCTGAATCTTGTATCCATGTTCTTGCCTGCAGTGAAGTGGCTGCACTTCCAGAACCTAAAGCCAGAGGATGTTTTTGATCAAAACCTGACTTGCCAGGCATAGTGCAGTAAACAGGTATTTCAGTCAATTCTGCCAATTCCCTTAGCTCCTCAGAGGCTTGTGACATAAGTACACCTTTACCAGACCAAATAACTGGTTTTGCAGCACTAAGTAAAATTTTTACAGCTTCCTTTATATCGCTATGCTGTGGTACAAATTTATGTCTCTTTGGAGAAACATATAAATCAACAGTACCTTCTGGTACATCCATCTCTCCAACATCATCAGGTATTTCAACAATTGCTGGCCCAGATCTACCGTTTCGGAGTGCATGAAAGGCACGCCTCATGACATCAACAACCAAATCTGGCTGATAAATCACCTCTGCAGATACTGACACGCTTCCAAATTCACGAGCAGGCGAGAAGTTCGGCTTTACCGAATAAGCTGACATAGAAGGTCCACCAGAAAGATAAAGGATTGGTATATTGTCCGAATAGGCCTGAGCAATTCCACCCAATGCATTCTCAGCCCCAGCATGTCCTTGAGTAATAGCCACACCGAATTGTTCTCTTGTATTCATTCGGCTATATCCATCAGCTGACATGACTACTCCCCGTTCATGCCGGAACATTATTGGCCGTATTCCAACCTCAGACACAGCTTCAATAAGAGCATTAGAAGGAAAGCAACTTACCCACTCAACCCCTTCCTTTTTCAAAATAGCTGCCACTACATCATTGACTTTCATCCCGGTAAAACTCCTTTTTAAGTGTATTTAAAGCTTTCATATATTTGCGTTTCAAAAAACCCTTTGTAGAAATATCGCAATAAATGCTACGAGTAATATAGCTCCAATAAACCACTGTGCTTTAGGCATTAACATCACTCGACATCAACACCATAACATAAGCAAGTAATACAAGGATTACCAATACTACAATTGTGATAAATATTGATTTCCTATTAAACATTATTTTTCAATTTGAATCTTAGAGGGTATTGTACGATTATAAATAGACATTCTAAATTTTTCAAAAACTGAGAATCTGAGAATTTGGAGAATAAAAAAACCTCTGATAACAACATATTGTGCTAAGCAATACATATAAAGAAGAGTGATGACTAATCACTTACTTCAACTACCAGAGGCTATATTCAATCTTATCTAATAAGAGCCTGTTTTTCATCCTTTGACATCTTCTTTATAGCTGCTTCTCTTTGTAAGGCCTCACTTCGACTTGCTGATTTCTCTTTGTACACTAATTTACAGGGCAAATGTGACCGAGTGTATTTAGCTCCACCTTTGATCTCTCCATTGTGTTGTTTGAGACGTTTTTCTAAGTTATTTGTGATACCGCAATAGAGGCTATCGTCTTTACATTCAAGTAAATAAACCCACCAATTATTTTGGGGTATTGTATCCATGTTGTAATTACGGTTTTAATCGCGAAAGTTCACATACTGGAGAGGCTGTTGATTATCCATGGAGTCAATAAAAGTGATTATTTCCTGTAGGTCGTCCCGCTTTTTCCCGCTCACTTTAAGTTCGTTACCTTTCGTTGATATTTGCACTCTGAATTTGGTGGACTTTACAGCTTTAGTGATTTTCCTGGCAAGTTCATCATCAATACCTTGTTTTATATCAACGACCTGCCTCAGGCTTTGACCCGACGCTTCTTGCGGATTGCCGAATACAAAGGCTCCTATTTCAACCTTTCTCGAAGTTAGATATTTTCGTAGTAAAGCGTTGACCTGCTCTAACTTCATGTGGTCGTCTGCGATAATCGTAAGAGCATTATCTTTACGATCTACGTCGCATTTAGAGCCAGCTAGATCGTACCTCTGGCGGATTTCTCTCTTAGCACCGCTGATAGCATTATCGACTTCCATTAAATCAGTCCTTGAAACAACATCAAATGACGGCATCTAATTCACCTCAGTTTTTATCTTTGTTTTAAATCTAAGTCTTTCCCACCGAAAGGCTTTTTTTCCTTCTTCTTTTTTGGTTTTTTTTGTTCTTTTTTTGCGTTTTGACCTTTAGCCATTTAAATCTCCTTTGATGTTAGTTGAAGTGTCTAAAAACCTGTTTTCATAAGTATATTAGCCTGTTTTGAACTTAGAAACTGATTCACTTTATCTGTTGTGGATTATATTTAAGCTTCAATCGGTACAACCTTAGTAGAACCAAACATTATTGCGACCATGTATCACAAAAAGTATCACAAAATAATGGTGTTGAAGAGATATAAATACCCCTGGTTGTGGGTTTTTCATCTATTAGTTATCTCTATAACCCTATCTTTATAACCCTATCTTCTCAAAAACCTAAATTTTAAAAAAACTGAGTATATGTTCAGTATCATAGAAATCGTTATTTACTGGCGATTTTTTTAGAAACGTTTTAGGATTTACGTATTAATTAAAAAAGTCTTCCTGGAGGCCAAATATGTTAAAGACACCTACTGCCATAATGGTTGGTCCTAATAAAATGGAAATAGATCTAATGGACATCCCAGAACCTGGAGATAACCAGGTAATAGTAAAGCAAATAGCCACAGGCGTTTGCCTTTCACAGGTT